>ERZ772805.714-NODE-714-length-35093-cov-4.113248_pt1 | contig 35093 bp, 38 predicted proteins | sample MGYA00511344_ERZ772805 | MGnify/ENA primary metagenome ERZ772805 (study PRJEB29015, sample SAMEA2737730) | human gut metagenome | biome: human gut; feature: human-associated habitat; material: faeces | place: China | collected 2012 ...
GGACCAGTGGGTCGTAGGTTCAAATCCTATCTCGCCGACCACTTCTTTTATATTTCCCTCGAAATTCCATACAAAAGATGTAACCCTTAAAATGCGCCCTTAGCTCAGCTGGATAGAGCAACGCCCTTCTAAGGCGTGGGTCAAAGGTTCGAATCCTTTAGGGCGTGCCATTATATACTCATTCAAGCAAAGCATAAAACCTTACAAATCCATAAGCCATTGTTTAACAATGTAAATCTTTGTAAATTTCAAGTCAGAATATTTACCAAATAATCTCATACAAGTATTATTCATTTCGTTTCATACCAAATGAAACTTTTATAATATTTCGGATATTTTTTATTTAAAGGAATTAAACCTGATGAAAAAAACACTCTTATTTATATGTTTATTTGGAAGTGTATCTCTTGCTTTCGCAGAAGATACAGCAACAAAAACTGAAGTTTATACTCAAGTGGGAAGACTCGACAAGCGTATTAATGACGAAGTGGGGCGTTTAGATAAAGACATTACAGAAAACCGCCGTGTATTAGATGAACGTATTACGAATACTCAAACTGAAATTGATAATCGTGTAACAACTGAAGTGGGGCGTCTTGATGATCGCATTACCAATGCTCAGAAAGATTTAAATAATCGTATTACTGGCGTTGATGATCGTTTAAACCAAACAGATAAAAACTTAAATGATCGCATTAATGAAACAGATAAAAATCTCAACAACCGCATTAATGATGAAGTGGGTCGTTTAGATAGTCGCATTACTGAAGATCGCCGAGCGCTCGATGAACGAATTACAGAAAATCGCAAAGATTTAGATAATCGTATTACGGAAAACCGTAAAGATTTAGATGAGCGAATTACGGAGAATCGTAAGGACTTAGATAATCGTATCACGGGTGTAGAAGAGCGTGTTACTGATACACAAAAAAATCTAAATAACCTAGATAGCCAAGTAAAAAATAATACAAAAAATATTCAAACGAATAGAACTGATATTGATGACCTAAAAAATAGAATCAGTCACAATTCTGTAAACAATACTCAGAACACCAAAGCACTTGCTGATAAAGTAAACAATAACGTGCAAAATATTACTAATCACGCTTCACGTTTAGATCACTTATCAAATCAAGCCATGACAAATACAAAAGAGATTTCTGATTTACGCTCTGAAATGACGCGTTCTACTGAGTCATTACGCTCAGATTTGAAACACAACGTGAAAAAATTACGTGCAGGCATTTCTAGCGCTATTGCGTTAACACAAGTACCTCAAGCAATTGCTTCTGGGGAAAATGTGCTTGGTGTAGGTGCAGGAACTTTCCGCAATGAAAGTGCGCTAGCAGTTGGTTATTCTCGTGCTTCTGATAATGGCAAACTGCTATTTAAAGTAGGCGGTACTGCAAGTAGTCGTGGTGATTTTGGTGCTGGTGCAGGTGTTGGGATACGTTGGCGCTAACGAAACACTCGTATAAATAACAAAAGCACGCTAAATGCGTGCTTTTTTATTCCCATAAAATATCGAGAATCTATGATTTTAAAAAATAATCGGATATTTATAAAGGATTGTAATTTGAATGGCGGTGAGAGGGGGATTCGAACCCCCGATGCACTTTCGCACATACACGCTTTCCAGGCGTGCTCCTTCAACCACTCGGACATCTCACCGTTTTGAAGTGCGTGAAATATAAAGATTTATCTAAGATTAGTCAAGTTTTTTGAGCTAGAACATAAAAAATCCTATTCCTTTTAGCTAAAATATAAACTCATTCCTTTTTATTGTCGTATTTTTATGCAAATCAAATTACTCTTTTCTAAAAATGTGTTTTTGGCCGTAAAACCATTTAGCGCATTGAAAGAATCTTTCCGTGAAGGCTACGGAAAACAAAAATTGATTAAAGATATTATTGCGGGGCTGACAGTAGGAGTCATTGCGATTCCCCTCTCCATGGCCTTAGCGATTGCCAGCGGTGTTCCACCACAACATGGCCTTTATACTGCTATTGTGGCGGGTATTGTGATTGCATTAACTGGTGGATCGCGTTTCAATATTTCTGGACCAACCGCAGCATTTGTCGTGATTTTATATCCCGTTACCCAACAATTGGGACTCAGTGGTTTGCTCATGGCGACGCTGCTCTCGGGGATTATTTTAGTCATCATGGCCTTGTCTCGATTAGGACGACTAATTGAGTACATTCCTCTCCCCGTTACACTGGGCTTTACCTGCGGGATTGGCATTACAATCGGTACATTACAAATCAAAGATTTCTTAGGTTTAGATATTGCCCAAATGCCACCTCACTATATTGAAAAAGTACAAACTATTTTGACCGCACTTCCGACGATTAGCTGGGCTGATACCGCTGTTGGTGTGGCCACCTTATTTGTTCTTACACAATGGCACAAACTTCGTTTACCTGTGCCTGGTCATTTACCTGCTGTGATTATTGGTACACTCATGGCATTAGCTTTAGGGCAATTTGGTTTCTCGGTTGAAACCATCGGCACGGCATTTCACTACACCTTAACGGATGGCACAACGGGAAATGGGATTCCGAATGTCTTGCCCGAATTTGCCTTACCTTGGAATATTCCAAACGCGCAGGGTGAAATCATTAATTGGAATTTTGATAAAATACAAGATCTCTTACCTGTAGCCTTTTCAATGGCAGTATTAGGTGCGATTGAGTCACTACTTTGTGCAGTCATTTTAGATAATATGACGGATACCAAACATCGTTCCAATAATGAATTACTCGCACAAGGCTTAGGGAATATTGTTTCGCCATTCTTAGGCGGGATTACCGCAACTGCAGCCATTGCACGCTCAGCTGCTAATGTAAAATCAGGCGCGGTATCACCAATATCTAGTGTTGTTCATTCACTCTTAGTCTTATTCTCACTGTTATTCTTTGCGAATGCGCTGTCTTACTTGCCACTTTCTTCCATGGCCGCGTTGTTGTTAATGGTAGCTTGGCATATGGCAAACGTGCCTGAAATTATTCGTTTGGCGCGTCGTTCCACACAAAATGAAATTGCGGTATTGTTCACTTGCTTAATTCTCACGGTGTTATTCGATATGGTGATTGCCATCTCAGTTGGCGTATTATTGGCGAGTCTCTTATTTATCCGCACTATTGCAGAAATGACAAAGGCTATTGAACAACCTGTACCAGAAGATCTGAATGATGTGTTAGCTTATCGTATCAGTGGCCCATTGTTCTTTGCCGCGGCAGATAAACTCTTTGCAGATTTACACGATAAGACCGTACATACGGATCACGAGATTAAACATATTGTGTTGCAATGCGATGCTGTGACCGTGCTTGATACTGGGGGCATTCATGCTCTCACGCACTTTGTACAACATATGTTGCCACATCAACAAATCTACTTGTGCAATATGCAATTCCAACCACTTAGAATGTTAGTGAAATCTAACTCTGTGCCTGAATTGCAAAAAATTAATTATGGTACGGATTTACAAGATGTCTTTAATAAAATTCGAGAGTTTGAACAAGCAAATCCATAAAACAGTGAAAAGCGTGCTAAAATAAGTACGCTTTTTTATCAATAAAAATAAAGGAATTCAGAATGCGTCCAAATAATCGTGCAAATCACCAATCTCGTCCAATTAAAATCACCCGTAATTACACGAAACATGCTGAAGGCTCAGTATTAGTGGAATTTGGTGATACCAAAGTATTATGTACGGCGAGTGTTGATGAAAGCGTACCGCGTTTCTTAAAAGGACAAAATCAAGGTTGGGTGACAGCAGAATATGGCATGTTGCCACGCTCGACACACAGCCGTATGCAACGTGAAGCAGCAAAAGGCAAACAAGGTGGACGCACCATGGAAATTCAACGCTTAATCGCACGTTCATTGCGCGCAATGGTTGACTTAGAAGCCCTTGGCGAACGTTCTATTACCTTAGACTGCGATGTGATTCAGGCGGATGGTGGTACAAGAACTGCTTCTATCACCGGTGCAGCAGTGGCTTTATTTGATGCCATCAACGGTTTAATCGCAAACGGTACATTAAAAACCAATCCAATCAAAGGTCTGGTTGCTGCAATTTCGGTTGGAATTGTTGAAGGTGAAGCCGTGTGTGATTTGGAATATGTAGAAGATTCAGCCGCCGAAACAGATATGAACGTTGTGATGATGGAAGATGGTCGCATGATCGAAGTACAAGGTACGGCAGAAGGCGAACCATTCAGTCACGAAGAATTACTCACCTTGTTGGGCTTAGCAAAACAAGGCTGCGAACAAATCTTCGCTGCACAACGTGAAGCATTAGGTTTATAGGAACAAAAAATGGAAAGCTACAAAATCGAATTTATTAAATTTGCCTTGAGCCGTAACGTGCTTAAATTTGGCGAGTTTGCACTAAAATCAGGTCGAAAAAGCCCTTATTTTTTCAATGCCGGATTGTTTAGTACTGGCGCTGATCTTTCTCGCTTAGGTGAATACTACGCAAAAGCAATTCAATCAAGTGCGGTCGATTTTGATGTCATTTTTGGACCTGCCTATAAAGGCATTCCGATTGCAACGAGCGTTTCCATTGCACTCTTCAATCAATTTAATCGTGATACACCTGTTTGCTTTAATCGCAAAGAAGCGAAAGATCACGGTGAAGGTGGTAATTTGATCGGCAGCCCATTAACCGGCAATGTGTTGTTAGTCGATGATGTCATCACCGCCGGCACGGCTATTCGTGAATCCATGGCACTTCTTGAGGCCAATCACGCCAAATTAGCCGCTGTATTTATTGCATTAAATCGTCAGGAAAAAGGCAAAGGGGAACTTTCTGCCATCCAAGAAGTAGAACGTGACTACCAGTGCCAAGTGCTTTCCATTATTGATTTGGATGATTTAATGCAATTCATTGAAAAAGAACCCGATTATCAGCAATATTTACCAGCGATGCGGGCTTATCGTGAAAGTTATGGTGTGTAATTCATCACTTGAAAAATAAGAATAAAGCCATATTAATGTAAGGGCAGACATTTACGTCTGCCCATTATTGTCAAAAAGACTTATTTTTGACCGTACTTTAGGGGAAGAGAATGTATTTTTTTGGAAAGATTATCGGGGTTATTTTAGGTTTTAAATGGGGTGGATTTTTCGGTGCCATCGCAGGACTCATTTTAGGCTCAATCGCAGATAAAAAACTTTATGAGATGGGTTCTGTTAACTCCAGCTTTTTTAAGAAAAAAACGACCCGACAAGCGCTTTTCATGCAAACGACTTTTGCAGTACTGGGACATTTAAGTAAATCCAAAGGTCGAGTGACGGAAGAAGATATTCAACTGGCAAATCAATTGATGAACCAGATGCAATTAGATGAGAGCCATCGCAAACTTGCTCAAGAGGCATTTAGTCGAGGTAAAGCAACAGATTTTCCACTACGTCAAGTGATTCGCGAATTCCGCATTGGATGTGGACAACGCGCTGATTTACTGAGAATGTTCTTGCACGTACAAGTGCAAGCCGCATTTGCTGATTCTCAATTACATGATTCAGAAAAAGAAGTGCTTTATGTGGTAGCCGAAGAGCTTGGTCTTTCCCGTATGCAATTTGAGCAAATGCTGGCAATGGAAATTGCGGCTCGCCAATTTACCCAAGGTGGATTCTATCGCCAATACCAACAAAGTGGTTATCAACAGCAAGGTGGCTATCAATACCAACAACAAGGCGGATACCAACAATCTTCAGGCCCAACATTAAGTGATGCTTATAAAGTATTGGGTGTGAGTGAAAGTGATGATCGTAATGCCGTAAAACGTGCATATCGTCGTTTAATGAATGAGCATCATCCAGATAAATTAGTCGCTAAAGGCTTACCGCCAGAAATGATGGAAATGGCCAAAGAAAAAGCGCAACAAATCCAAGCTGCTTACGATTTAATTTGTAAAGTGAAAGGCTGGAAATAGTGCGTGTTATCCTCGCCCCTATGCAAGGGGTGCTCGATCCTTTCGTTCGCCAGCTTTTAACCGAAGTGAATGAATATGATCTCTGCATCACCGAATTTGTCCGCGTAGTGGATCAACTCTTACCTGAAAAAGTCTTTTATCGTCTTTGCCCTGAACTCAAAAATCAGGGCTTTACACCTTCTGGAACACCTGTTCGCGTCCAACTTTTAGGTCAACATCCGAACTGTCTTGCTGAAAATGCCAATCGCGCCATTGAGCTTGGATCACATGGTATTGATTTAAATTGTGGCTGCCCATCCAAAACCGTTAATGGCAGTAACGGAGGCGCAGCACTTCTCAAGCAACCTGAACTAATTTATCAAGCGACTCTAGCCTTACGAAAAACCGTACCTAGTCATTTACCTGTCAGTGTGAAAGTGCGATTAGGTTGGGATTGTACTTCACAAGCTTTTGAAATTGCCGACGCAGTACAACAAGGTGGTGCCACTGAAATCACCATTCACGGCAGAACCAAAGCCGATGGCTATCGTGCTGATCGCATCAATTGGGAGAAAATCGGTGAAGTGAGATCTCGCTTGACGATCCCTGTAATTGCTAATGGTGAAATTTGGCGTTGGGAAGATGGTCAAGCATGTTTGAAAGCGACAGGTTGCGAGGATCTGATGGTCGGGCGTGGTGCATTAAATATCCCAAACTTAAGCCTTGTACTTAAACAAAATTGTGAAAAAATGCCTTGGGTGGATATTCAAAAAATCTTGCAAAAATATGCGGAAATGGAAAATTTCCATGATTCCGGTTTTTATCATGTTGCCCGAATCAAACAATGGCTACGCTATCTCAATAAAGAATATCCTGAAGCAGAGATCATTTTTGAGCGAATTAAAACCAGCAAAACTGCAGAAGATCTGAGAGAAAGACTCTGTCAGGGCTAAAAAAGTGCGGTCAGCATAGACGGCTTTTTTAGCATTATCCCCACTCGTACGATGAGTTTAACACTCAAACAAGACTTGACCAAAATCAAAAAGTTATCATACAGAACCAGTAGAATCGATGAGGCATATACCACAAAAAAGGAGAGGTGCCTTATGAAGACTCGTCTATTGCTTTCTGGCTTACTTATCGCATTAAGCGCAACATCATTTGCCCAAACGCATAAAGCGCATTGGTCTTATCATGGGAAAGAAAGCCCTGAACATTGGGGTGATTTGCTCACCGAATATCAAACCTGTAAGCTAGGGAAAGTGCAATCGCCAGTTAATCTTGAAGCAGATAATGGCATGAAAGTGGCAAATAAACCACTTAAGATGAATTACTTCCCTGCAGAATATCAAGTTGAGAACAATGGGCATACCGTGCAAGTCAGTGTTGCACAAGAAAATGCACCATTTATTACGCTCAACAATAAACCATTTTATTTAAAACAATTTCACTTTCACACACCAAGTGAGCATACCTTTAAACGCCAACATTATCCTTTAGAAATTCATTTTGTCCATCAAAGTGAAGATAAAGCGTTAGCGGTTGTTGCCGTAATGGTCAATGAAGGTGAAGCTAATACAGCATTAGCACCAGTCGTTGAGAAAAAACTCACCGTTGGACAAAAAGAAAAATTGGCTCAACCGGTTGATATTCAAGCACTAATGCCAAAAGAGATGGCTCGCTTCCGCTTAAATGGATCGCTCACTACGCCACCTTGTAGTGAAAACGTGGCATGGACTATTTTTAAATCACCAATTCAAGCAAGCAAAGCACAAATTGCCGCGATAGAAGGAATGGAAGGGAAAAACAACCGCCCAACGCAACCATTAAATCAGCGTGATGTGGAAGTTGAACAATAAATAAAAAATGCGTGGATAGTTTCCACGCATTTTTTATTCCGATTAGACGAGATTAAAGGTGAATATTGCCATCATAGATATGAGTCGCATCACCCGTCATATAAAGCGGTGAGCCTACGCCTTCCCACTCAATAAGCAAGCTACCACCTGGTAGATCAACTTGCACTTTATTATCTAATAAACCTTGCATAATCCCTACAGCCGCAGCTGCGCAAGCGCCACTGCCACAAGCTTGCGTTTCACCAGCACCACGTTCATATACACGCAATTTAATGTGGTTACGATTGACGACTTGCATAAATCCCGCGTTTACCCTTTCCGGAAAACGTTCGTGATTTTCTAATAATGGACCTAACTCTGCTACATTGGCAGTTTCAATATCGTCCACTTGAACAACGCAATGCGGATTGCCCATAGATACTGCCCCACAAAGCACCGTTTGAACATCAGTACGTAGAATATAATTTTTTTCAAATTTGTTGGCAGTAAAAGGAATTTTATTGGGTTCCCAAATCGGCTCGCCCATATTGACGCGAATTTGCCCATCTTCTTTTACCGTTAAAACCATTTTTCCTTTTTGCGTGCTTACTGCAATATCTTTCTTATTGGTCAACCCTTTTAAGGTGACAAAACGCGCAAAACATCTTGCCCCATTTCCACATTGCGACACTTCACTGCCATCTGCATTGAAAATACGATAATGGAAATCTAAATCTGGATCATAAGGTGGCTCAACAATCAAAAGCTGATCAAAACCAATACCTCGATGACGATCGGCTAAGCGTTTAATGGTTTCAGGGGTAAAATAGGCATTTTGTGTCACAGCATCAACAACGACAAAGTCATTGCCAAGACCATGCATTTTGGAAAACTGCATGTTTCCTTCCTTGATTTGAAAATTTTTTGGCATTATAGAGAGCAATAAGCCGAATGGCAAATAGCCAGAATAGACAAAGTGCGGCCAAAAAACACTTTATTTTCTCACCGCACTTTCATCATTACATCCAAGCGTTATTACGAATAATCCCTACTGCAATCCCTTCAATTTCAAAATGAGGCTGTTCTTCAAGATTAACGACAATCGGTTGAAACTCTTCATTTTCTGCATGCAGATAAATAACAGAACCTTTACGCTCTAAGCGTTTTACTGTCACTTCATCTTCAATTCGGGCAACAACAATTTGTCCATTTCGCACATCTTTTGTACTATGTACGGCAAGAAGATCGCCGTCTAAAATACCGATATCTTTCATGGATTGGCCATATACTTTTAATAAAAAGTCAGCTTGTGGTTTAAACATATTAGCATCAACACGATAGGTACCTTCAATGTGTTGCTCCGCTAAAATAGGTTCCCCCGCTGCCACGCGACCAATGAGCGGTAAGCCTTCTTCTTCCTCATCATTTGCACTGTCATCAATAATGCGAATACCGCGAGAAGCCCCCGCGACAATTTCAATTGCACCTTTACGAGCAAGTGCTTTTAAGTGTTCTTCCGCCGCATTAGGGGATTTAAAGCCTAATTCACGAGAAATTTCTGCACGAGTTGGCGGCATACCCGTGGTTTCTAAATGGCGCTTTAAGAGTTCCAGCACCTCTTGTTGTCTGGCAGTTAATGGTCTCATATAAACTCCTGTTACTTTATACAGAATAACTGTTAGTATATACAGAAAGATGACGATTGCAACAACTATTTTCTAGCGATAAAAGTGCGGTCAATTTTTTTCATATTTTTGAGTGTTCATCATAAATCTCAAATGTAAATTTTTAGAATTTGACTGGTCGAATGTGTTAAAATGCCTGACAATACCTAGAAATGTCTAACAAAAAGAGAATATTAATTATGTCTGGCATCGTAAGTACTTATCGTAAATTATTAGAATTACCGCTTTCGGTTCTAGTAAAAAATAATCCTATTCCAGCTCAACCCATCGAAGAGCTTCAACTCAATATCAATCAACCTATTCTTTATGTTTTACCTTACACCTCTCAAACTGACTTCGTGATTTTCCGTCGTAACTGTTTGAGTGTAGGTTTGCCTGATCCGGCTGAAAAGAATGTGATTGATGGTGTAGCATTGCCACGTTATGTCTATTTAGACGAAGGTCGCCGCTTTTTTAAATCAAAAGGCGCAAAAGATGAAACCGCTAAAGTCTTCAATAAATACTTAGAACTGCACCGTGATGTAGCCGATTTAGATGTACAACTCATTCCTGTTTCTGTGCTTTGGGGACGTTCACCAGGTAAAGAAGATAAAGCAAGCTTACCAAATCTTCGCTTATTAAACGGTCTTCAAAAAACCTTTGCGGCAATTTGGTTTGGACGTGACACTTTTGTGCGTTTTTCTCAAGCGCTTTCTTTGCGTTACATGGTAAATGAGCACGGTTCAGATGAAAAAATTGCGCAAAAACTAGCTCGTGTGGCAAAAATGCACTTTGCTAAACAACGCATTTCCGCTACTGGTCCTCGTTTGCCAAACCGCGAAGCCATGTTTAATAAACTATTAAATTCCCAAGCAATCCAAAATGCCATTGAAGATGAGGCAAAATCAAAAAATATCAGCCGCGAGAAAGCCTATGCTGAAGCCGAAAAAATTCTTCATGAAATCGCGGCGAATGTAAGCCATTCTAGCCTTCGTGCAGCGGATCGTTTCTTACGTTGGTTATGGAACAAACTGTATTCCGGTATTGATGTACAAAATGCGGACCGTGTGCGTAAATTAGCATTAGAAGGGCATGAGATTGTTTATGTGCCTTGTCACCGTAGTCACATTGACTATTTATTGCTTTCTTATGTGCTCTATCACCAAGGTCTTGTACCGCCACATATTGCAGCGGGAATTAACTTAAACTTCTGGCCAGCAGGACCTTTATTCCGTAGCTGGGGGGCATTCTTTATTCGCCGTACCTTTAAAGGTAACCGCCTTTACTCTGCGATTTTCCGTGAATATTTAGGGGAATTATTCCACCGCGGTTATTCCGTCGAATACTTCATTGAAGGTGGTCGTTCTCGTACAGGTCGCTTGCTTGCACCGAAAACCGGTATGATGTCAATGACACTACAAGCACTTCAACATAACCAAACGCGTCCTATTTCTGTGGTGCCGGTGTATATCGGTTATGAGCACGTGTTAGAAGTGGATACTTACGCGAAAGAATTACGTGGTGCCGCGAAAGAAAAAGAAAATGCGGGCTTAGTTTTACGTGTGATTAAAAAATTACGTAATTTAGGTCAAGGCTTTGTGAATTTCGGTGAACCAATTACACTTTCTAATTACCTCAATCATCATTATCCGGAATGGAAAGAACAACATCATGAAGATAAACCTCACTGGTTTAACCATGCGGTTGGGTCTATTTCTAATCAAGTGATGGTGAATATTAATAAAGCTGCTGCAGTTAATGCGATGAATTTAGTAGGAACCGCTCTGCTCTCTTCCCGTCAGCGTGCACTTTCTCATGAACAGCTACTAGAACAACTCTCTAGTTATCAAGAAATGTTAAAGAATGTACCGTATTCTACTGATGTGGTACTCCCAACTGATACACCAAAAGCGATGCTTGACCACGTATTAAGCTTAGATCGCGTAGGTGTATTAGTTGAAAAAGATAACTTTGGGGAAATTATTCGTTTAGAACGTAATTCTGCTGTTCTCATGACGTATTACCGCAACAATATTCAACACTTATTTGTGTTGCCTTCTCTTGTCGCGAGTATCGTTTTACATTATGAAGCTATCCAAAAAGATTTATTATTGGATGCGGTACGTAAAATTTATCCATTCTTAAAAGGTGAACTCTTCCTTCATTTCACTGAAGAAGAATTAGATACACAAATTAAAGCCATTATTGATGAATTTGCGCACCAAGAAGTTATCCAAGCCAATGATAATTTATTATCTATCCACCGCTCTAAAGTTCGTATTTTACAACTTTGGTCTGCAGGTATGCGTGAAATCTTACAACGCTACTACATTACAGTGAGTATTTTGCGTAGAGATCCTGAAATTGCTCGTGGTTTACTCGAAAAAGAAAGTCAATTGGTGGCACAGCGTCTTTCCGTATTACATGGTATTAATGCCCCAGAATTCTTTGATAAAGCGGTATTCTCTGCCTTCATTGCACACTTAAAAGAAGAAGGTTATTTCGATGATGACAAAGAAAAATTACACGAGCTTGCAACAATCTTAGAGCATTTGATTTCTAGCGAGATTTGCTTAACGATCAACGGTGCGGCAGATAAAGCAGATAAAGTTGAGATTGAAGTAGAAGAAGAGGATAAATCAAATAAAGATGAATAATCTTTACTGAAATAATAAAAGGGCGTGTTGAATATTCTCAACACGCCCTTTTCTTTATACGATTAATTTAACCAGAAATAATATCCTATTGTCGCGATAACCAATATACACACAATATTTAAGATAAACCCGGCTTTAATCATATCACTTTGGCAGACCTCACCTGTACCAAATACGATAGCATTTGGCGGTGTTGCTACCGGCAACATAAATGCACAAGATGCACCTAAACCGATGATTAACGCAAGACCAATTTCCGGCATACCGAGAGATTGCGCGATAGAAATAAAGATTGGTACTAATAACGCTGCACTCGCGGTATTGGAAGTGAATTCAGTTAAGAAAATAATGAAGGTTGCAACCAATAAACCAATGAGGTAGTAATGTTGTCCTTGAACTAAGAATACAATTCCGTCAGCCAAAACTTTACTTGCACCAGAATCTTTTAACACTGCACTCAAGGTTAAACCACCACCAAAAAGCATTAACACGCCCCAGTCAGTACTTTCTTGAATTTGTTTCCAATTTGCCACACCCGTTGAACAAATAATGACAGCGGCAAGTAATGCAACCACGCTATCAAAACTACCGATATTTTTGGCAAGACCAAATACACCTGAAATCATTGGATTAATATAGCTACTAAATACCCAGCAAAGCGCAATTACAGCAAAAATTACAAGGGTTAAAACGCGTTGGCCATTCATTTCAATACGTTCAAAGTTTTGCTCAAAACGTAAGTTAAGTTTTGGTTTGAATACAATGAAAAGCGTACCCACCATTAATGGCATCAAAATAATCATAATTGGCAAGCCATACCATAACCAATCAGAGAAGGTTAAATGTAAGTTACTTGCGACGATAGCATTTGGTGGACTACCCACTAATGTTCCCATACCACCAATACTCGCACTATATGCAATACCCAATAATACGAAAACATAAGTATTGTGTTCTTTTTCTTTATCAAGTTGGCTTAAGATCCCCATGGCTAAAGGTAACATCATTGCAGCTGTCGCAGTGTTACTCATCCACATAGAAAGGAAAGCAGTGATTGAGAAAAGGTACATCACAGCAACCAATAAATTACCACGAGCCATTGCCATGATTTTATTAGCAATCATCTTATCAAGCTTTTGCATATGCAAAGCAGTCGCTAAAGCAAATCCACCAAAGAATAAGAAAATGGTTGGATCCGCAAAGGCGACCAAAGCTTGTTTGGTTGTCACCAAATCAAGTGCAATCGCAAGTAAAGGCACTAATAGTGCAGTAACCGTTACATGTAATGCTTCAGTTAACCAAAGGATCGCTACAAAGGCTAATAATGCTAAACCAGCATTTTCCTTAGGCGCGAAAGGTAAGGCTTTTAACAAAATAAAAAAACAGGCTATCGCCAGAAGAAAGATAATCCCACTTTTATAGTTTTTTGTTGTGTTTGTTTCGTTCATGAGTCCCTCCAAACTGATTACAGATGAACTATTTGCGATGTTAAATGAATGTTACAAACTTTCAACCAACAAATGTTTAAAATGTGATCTTGTTCAAAAAAATTTTAACAAAAAAAGTGCGGTTATTTCTAACCGCACTTTAAAAAGATCTATAATTTCAAAATTATTCTTCTTCGAAATCTTCTAAATCTAATGCTTCTTGTGAAAGAATAATACCTGTTAAATCGGCATAAATGTAATCTTCAGGGAAGAACGTCACGCCACCAAAATTGACTGGAAGATCACTTTCACCATGATTATTTTCATCTGCACCAACTGGAATAGGTGCAAGCGCATGAATACCAATATCAATATTTTCAAGTTGTTGAATTTGACGCACGGCACCATAAACAATAATACCCGCCCAGTGATTATCTGCCGCAAGTTGTGCAAGCTCTGCATCAATTAAAGCACGGCGTACTGCGCCACCACCGTCAACGACAAGTACTCTGCCGTTACCATTTTCTTCGAGAATTTCGGCAATTAATCCATTATTTTCAAAACATTTTACTGTTGTCACTTTGCCGTAGAAATTGCTGACACCACCAAAGCTAGAAAAAATTGGCTCAACCACATCCACTTGATCAGCATAAATATCACAAAGTTCTGAAGTATCGATATACATAATGCTCCCCTTGTCGGTAAAATTTTTTCTCTAGTATAAGCCGATTTAGCCGATAAGCAAGCCTAAACTAAACAAGATATTGATAAATAAAGAAATCATTGACATCTGTGCTAACATCGGACGCAAGACTGTAGGTTCTTTGCTGCGATAAACAAATAATGCGTGTTTTAATAACAGTGGAAATGCTAATAAAAATAAGAAATGCCAAGGACTAAACGCTGTTGATGCCGCAAATAGCACATAACATAAAGCGGAAACGCTTAATAAAATACAGTGATAAATGCGTCCTCTCTTCGGTCCAATGCGTACAACCAGGGTATTTTTTCCTACTTTCGCATCTTGTTCAATATCACGTAAATTATTGATATTTAAAACTGCTGTCGCCAATAAACCGGAGCCAAGAGCTGGTAACGTAATTAAGCTATCAATGCTGTGAGTTTGTAGATAATAAGTTCCACCTACACCTAATAAACCAAAAAAGAGCAACACTGACAGATCACCTAAACCTAAATAACCATAAGGTTTAGCCCCTACGGTATAAGTAATGGCAGCAATAATGGCAAGAATGCCCAAACCTGCAAAGGCCAATAAATCAGTAAGACTTTGATATGCGATACCAATTAAGAATGCGCCGGAGAAAAATGCCCCCACCGCCATTAAAATTAACCCCCATTTGAGCTCATTCGCAGAAATTGCACCTTGCTGAATACCGCGTAAAGGCCCAATACGTTCTTCGGTATCAGACCCTTTTTGATGATCGCCGTAATCGTTAGCAAAATTGGAAAGTACTTGCAATAAAATGGTGGTAAGCAAGCAAAGTAACATCACGGTGAGATTAAAACTTTCTTTACCCGCCCAATATGCCAATGCTGAGCCAGTAAAAATAGAAGCTAATGCCAAAGGCAAGGTTTTTGGGCGAGCGGTTTCCCACCACATTTTCAATTTATGATTTGTCATTTTTTTTGACCGCACTTTTGATTACAATAAAGGGCGTATTCTACACGGAAATTGCCTTTTTATGAATGATTTAACACTGACACTTCACCCAATTGCGGTGATTCACACGCCTTACAAAGAAAAATTCTCGGTGCCACGCCAACCCGATTTAGTACAGGATGGCATTGGCATCGTGGAACTGCTACCTCCCTATAATTCACCAGAGGCTGTGCGAGGATTAGAGCAATTTAGCCATCTTTGGCTTATTTTCCAATTCGACAAAATACCCCATGGGAAATGGCAATCCACTGTTCGCCCCCCTCGTTTAGGCGGAAATCAACGTGTCGGTGTATTTGCTTCACGCGCTACGCATCGCCCTAATCCGCTAGGCTTATCCAAAGTGGAATTACGCCAAGTGGAATGTATTCATGGGCGTGTTTTTCTGCATTTGGGCTCTGTAGATCTTGTCGATGGCACACCTATTCTTGATATTAAGCCTTATATTGCCTATGCTGATAGCGAGCCTGAGGCAAAATCAAGTTTTGCACAAGAAAAACCACCTGCAAAATTAAATGTAGCATTTACAGAAATTGCCCAAAGTGCAGTTGAAAAATATCACAAAAATCGACCGCACTTAGCAAGATTTATTACGGAAGTGATCGCACAAGATCCCCGCCCGGCTTATCAACAAGGTAAAGAAACCGATCGTATTTACGGTATTAGTCTGTACGAATTTAATATTAAATGGCGTATTAAAGCGGGGACAACAGATTGTGTCGAAATTCTGGATATCCAGAAATTAAAAGAACAAAAAAGCTGACTTTCGTCAGCTTTCTTTTTATCGCTTTAATTCTGTCTAATCTGGCAATGCATTCAGTACAGCTTTCACAAGCGTTGCCAATGGAATAGCGAAAAATACGCCCCAGAACCCCCATAATCCGCCAAAAATTAGCACCGAAATAATGATTACTAAAGGATGTAAATTAACAACTTCAGAGAATAAATACGGTACTAGTAAGTTCCCATCTAGAAGTTGACTCACCGCAAAGGCTATAATTAAATACCAAAACGTTGGGGAAATTCCAAACTGGAACATGGCGACTAAAGCAACAGGAATCGTCACCAATACCGCACCAATATAAGGGACTAAGACAGAAAGACCAACGGCAACAGAAAGTAATAACGGGTAATTTAAACCAAAGCTTAAAAAGATAATATAAGTCACCACGCCAACAATCAAAATCTCCAACAATTTGCCATGAATATAATTCGCAATTTGTTGCTGCATCTCATTCCATACTTTAGACGCTAAAAGACGGTTTTTAGGCAAAAATCGGCTTACCCCCGCAAGAAGTTCGCTTTTATCTTTCAGCATAAAGAACATCATTAATGGCACTAAAAATGCATAGATACCCAGTGATACAAGGTTCATTAATGAGGTAATCGACAATTTCACCGCAGATTCACCAAAGCCCAAAATCTTCGCTCGAGCCGCACTAAAAAAGGTGTCAATCATGGTGTAATCGATGAGTTCAGGATAATGCTCAGGAAGGGCTAATAACCATTCATGTAACTTATTGAACATGGCTGGCAAATCGCTTAATAAGGAAATCGTTTGATTCCATAATGTTGGTACAAGCCCGAAGAAAATTAATAACGCCAAGGTTAGAAAGCCACCAAAAATAATTAACGTGGCGAGCATTCGGGGAAATTTTAATTTTTTCGTCAGGAAATTAATCGGCATTTCCAATAAATATGCTAATACAATGGCAATCAGCAACGGGGCGATTAAATCACTAAAGAAATAAATCGCAATAAAGCCAAATAACAAAATGGCAAGTAGCCCCATCGCCTGCGGATCGCTTAAGCGACGGCTATACCAATTTTTTAGCATTTCAAACATAAAGTCTTCCTAAACAAGTATTTTTTGTCATTATAAGTTAAAATTTAAATCAATCCTATATCCACTCATTCAACATAAAATAGAAGGAAACGTTATGTCTGTTAAGATTTATCATAATCCACGTTGCTCAAAAAGCCGTGAAACCTTAGCTTTATTAGAAGAAAAAGGTATTCAACCGACGATTGAACTTTATTTGCAACAACACTACTCTGTTGAAGCATTACAGCAACTGGCTAATAAATTAGGATTAGATGATGTCAGAAAAATGATGCGTACCAAAGATGAGCTTTATCAATCATTAGGGTTAGATAATCCTGCATTAACTCATGATGATTTATTAAAAGCCATCAGTGAAAACTCCGCCCTATTAGAACGCCCGATTGTGGTAAATGGTAAAAAAGCTAAAATTGGACGACCGCCTGAAAGCGTACTCGCCATTTTGTAATTCTATTCATTTTCGCTATAATAACTTGCCGTGAAACACTTCACGGCAATTTTTTAGAGGTAAATATGACAAAAAAAACAAAAAGTGCGGTTGAAAATCAGCCCATTTATCAACACTCCAAAGGAGTCGTGAAAGATAATGCTGTGATGGCACTATTGCACGACAAATTATTCCGCCAACGCGTTGAGAAAAAACGTAAAGGCAAAGGCAGTTACCAACGCAAAGCAAAATATGCGAGCAATTGGTTTGAAAAGCCCGATGATAAAGTTTTTGATTTCAGAAATTTTATCATCGGGTTTTTCGTTTCAATTTCAGTATAAAAAAATAACAAACAGAGGAAGTCTATATGTCAATCAAAACAGAAGTTTTATTTAACAATACTTGGAATGTCCGTATCAGTGATCCAGGTGAAGAAGGTGCACAAAGCCACTTTTTTGAAACCATTTATCTCACGCTCACGGCTTATTTTGAGAGCGAAAATGTGCGTTATGAATTTGTGCGTAAAGTAGAAGATCAAGTAAAAATCAAACGCTCATTTACAGAATTAAGCGAGTTATTCAAATTTTTAGGGGATTATTTGGACCCCGTTTCACTCGGTAACCTCGGCGTAAAAATAGGTAACTTAGGCGTGAAAGCTGAATAAATTTTTTCTAATAAAAAAGTGCGGTCAAATTGAACCGCACTTTTTATTTCTCAACTCATATTATTGTGCAAGTAATACACTTAATGCTGAATACAAGGATTGAGCTGCTTCATTTGGTAATGCCTTGCCATCTTCATCAGTGATCACGACCGCACTTTGTTTACCCACTGCGGAGATTTGCATTTGGTAAACACCTTTTTCTAGATTAGGTGGATTAACACCTAAACGTAACCACTCTTGTTTATCCAATGGTTTATATTTTAATTCGCGATAGCCACGGCCAGCCGATTCCGATGTGGCTTTAAAACCTAATTTCGGTAAAACCGAACCTAAACGTTGCCATGCTTGACCAAAGCTTGCATCCATACCTAATGCCATTCTACCGTTCGTATCAGTAATTAAACCTGATTGGAAAGGTCCTGCTGAGGCATTATTTAAATCTTGTTGTTGCTTGTTATAAGCGTTAGTAAGCGTAGCAACAAAACGATTTAAACGATCCGATGCATAGCGTTGTTTATCCGCTTGATTTGGTGTGTAAATCACACCATCACGACGCATTTGCTCGACAGAAACAGCCAACGCACTCGCATCTTGCGCTGTAACTTGTTCAATTTTATAACGGATCTCTGTATTGGCTTTATCATCTGCACGACCCGTTGGCGCCCAATCACTAATTAATACCGCACCATTTAAAGTCGAATTCGTGCCTTCTTCTTTCAATAAACGCTCAATTTGTTTGAGGTTATAAAGCTCTGCTTGTGCATCCGTATAAACAATCAATGCACGTTCGCCATCAAATTGTGTTAAAGAATTTTTAATAATCGCTAATGGGGTTGAAGGCGGACGAATATCCACGCGTTCTTTTTTCGCATTAAGCTGAGGAAGTTCATAAGTCGGATCGGCTTGCGGCAATGTTACACCACCACTAGCTAAAGGTGAAAAGCTCGGTATTTCACGATCAGAATTTTGATAAGTGTCGTTAGCCGTCTGCATTTTTTCTACGCTGTTTGAACACGCCGATAACAATGCAGCTGCGACTAAACTCAGTACGATTTTTTTCATTCCTTAAATCCTTCAATAAAAATAATTAAAATAATGACCGCTCTTTGACAAATAAAAGAGCTGAAAGTTTAAAGGGCTGTAAAAACAACCCTTTAATTCATTAAATCAAGCCAGCAACTTTTAATGCTTCTTCTACTTTAACTTGCGCACTTTCGCTTAACACAGTAAGTGGTAAACGTAAGTGTGGAGTCTTAATCAAACCTAAACGATACGCTGCCCATTTAACCGGGATTGGGTTTGATTCAATAAATAAATCTTGATGTAAAGGCATTAAACGCGCATTAATTTCTTCTGCTTTCGCAAAATCGCCCGATAAAGCATAGCGACACATCGCAGCCATATCTTTTGCAGCAAGGTTATTTGTCACAGAAATGACACCCTCTGCACCTAATTTCATCGCTTCTAGCCCTGTGGCATCATCTCCACTTAATACAATGAAATCTTCACCGGCTAACTCTTTAATCGCAGTAATACGAGTTAAGTCGCCAGTTGCTTCTTTAATCCCTACAATATTCTCAATTTGAGATAAATGTGCCACGGTTTCAGGTTTCATATCACTGCCGGTACGACCTGGTACATTATAAAGAAGTTGTGGCAAGTCCGTGCATTCTGCAATCGCTTTAAAATGTTGGTACATACCTTCTTGCGTCGGCTTATTGTAATAAGGCACAACAGATAAACAACCGGCTACGCCACTATCACGTAATAATTTTGTCATCACAATGGCTTCGCTCGTTGCATTTGCACCTGTGCCAGCAATAATTGGAATACGTCCTTTTGCTAACTCAACTGTCTTTTCAATCACCTTCACATTTTCTTCAATGCTTAATGTGGCAGATTCTCCTGTTGTACCCACAGAAACAATTGAATCTGTACCCGCATTGATATGAAACTCGATAAGTTTTTCTAATGTTTCAAAATCAATGTTTCCGTGGTTATCCATCGGGGTTACTAAAGCAACAATACTGCCTGAAAATAAGGGATTTTGCGTAGTCATAAGGCACTCCATTTACATCTATTTTGCGTTTTAACAATAACATTTGAAAATATCTGGTTATAATCGCTAAAATAGCTTGAATTTACAAATCATTTTTTACATTTTTAAGGATTTTTTATGAAAACATTACAAGTAGGTGACTTAGCACCCCAATTCTCACTTTTAAACCAAGACAATCAACTTATTTCATTAAGTGACTTTAAAGGTAAAAAAGTACTTGTGTATTTTTATCCAAAAGCCTTAACACCAGGCTGTACAACTCAAGCCTGCGGTTTGCGTGATGCTAAAAGTGAGTTAGAAAAATTAGGTGTAGTTATTTTAGGCATCAGTACAGATTCACCCAAAAAATTAGCTCAATTTATAGAGAAAAAAGCACTCAACTTCACCTTACTTTCTGATGAAGATCACCAAGTTGCCGAACAATTTGGCGTATGGGGAGAAAAGAAATTCATGGGCCGTGTTTATGATGGTATTCACCGTATTAGTTTCCTGATTGATGAACAAGGCAAAATTCAACACGTTTTTGATAAATTCAAAACAGGTGAGCATCATCAAGTTGTCTTAAATTACCTACAATCCCTTTAACACGCCTCTCCAAATAACCGCACTTTCTATGATTTACCTCAAAGTGCGGTCAAAAAAAACAGCCATTTTTCTAATTTATATTTACGCTCTATTTCCCATTTGATAGAATTCACAATCTAATTGAAATTCATTCTCAATTCAATTTATATTTTTTTATTACCCATAAAAGGACTATCAGATGCCAAAACTTTTTGAGTTTTTAGAACAATATAGCGATTACGTGATTATCGGGCTTTTACTTCTTATGAGCGTAATCATGCTTGCTACCGTGATTGAACGTTTTATCTTTTTAAGCCGTATCAATGTCGCTAAATATTCCAATATCCATTCACTTGAAATTGATTTAAATCGCAATATGACGATCATTTCAACCGTTGGTGCAAACGCACCTTATGTAGGTTTGTTAGGAACAGTCATTGGTATCTTGTTAACCTTCTATCAAATTGGTCAAGCTGGCGGTGATGTCGATGCTGGCGCAATCATGATGCACCTCTCTCTTGCATTAAAAGCAACCGCCCTAGGTATTTTAGTCGCTATTCCATCTATGATGTTCTATAACGGCTTAGGTCGTAAAGTAGAAGTTAACTTATTGAAATGGAAAGTATTAAACGCTCAAAAAGATAAGGAATAATCGTGAAAAAATTTGATGAAATCAACATTATTCCTTTCATCGACATTATGTTGGTGTTATTAGCGATAGTATTGATCACTGCATCCTTTATTTCTCAAGGGAAAATTCAAGTTAATGTGCCAAAAGCCAGTTCAACGGTCGCATTCAAATCAGATGAATTAGCCAAATTATTGACCGTGACGGCAGATAAACAACTTTATTTTAATGATAAACCTATCTCGCAAGAAGCACTTGAAAAAGAGATCGCGGGTTGGAATAAAGATCAGAAAGTTACATTAAAAATTGACGCAGAAGCCTCTTTCCAAGATTTTGTGACGATTACTGACATGTTATCGAAAAATGAAATTAAAAATGTCGCCATTGTTTCGATGAAAGATAAAGGCGTTTCGAGCGAAAATACGCCAGCAGTAGGAGGCGTCGGAGTAGGGCATAAACAATGAACAGCCAACAAGCTAAACGATCATTATTAGGCTTGCTTATTTCTCTATTAATTCATGGTACCATTGTAGGCGCATTGCTTTGGAACTGGCATAAGCCAAGTGAAGCTGCAAGTAATTCGGCAGGTGAAATATCTACAACGATTTCGATGGAAATGATTCAAGGAATGCGAGTGGAAGAACCCGCTCCAGAGCCGGAACCTGAACCTCAACAGGCTGAACCGGAACCGGAAAAGCAAGAGGTCGTCTTGGATCCAACAAAGAAACCAGAACCGGAGAAGAAAAAAGAACCTGAGAAAAAGCCAGAAAAACCAATAGAAAAGCCGAAACCAAAACCGAAGGAGAAGCCAAAGGAAAAACCTAAAAATGAGGTAAAAGCAGAGAAAGCGGTAGAAATGCCGAAGAGCTTACCGATTGGCGATAAGAATATTAATTCAACGGCTACGGCAAATTCTAAAGCAACGACCACAGGTCAACCTGGTACAAATGGCGTTCAAGGTGGCTCAGGTACCAATACGGATGAGCTAAATGCTTATCGTGCGGCTATTCGACGTGAAATTGAACGGCACAAGCGCTACCCCGCTCGTGCGAAGATGATGCGTAAACAAGGTGTTGTGAGCGTGAGTTTTAGTGTGGGTGCAGATGGCTCCTTATCAGGGGAACGTGTCACAAACTCCTCTGGTGATGAAAGCTTAGACAACGCAGCACTTGAGGCAGTAAGAAGCGCGAGACCTGTTGGCCCAAAACCAGCTGGATTTACTTCTTCAGTAAGCGTACCAATTAGTTTCACTATTCAATAAATAAAAAGGCGAACATCATGTTCGCCTTTCTTTTTGCTAATTTTAATTAGCCCATACCGTATTTTTTCAATTTCTTACGCAATGTACCACGGTTGATACCGAGCATATTAGCTGCACGGGTTTGGTTACCGCGGGTGTATTGCATAATCATATCTAACATCGGGTGTTCAACTTCCGCTAATACTAATTCGTAAAGATCATTCACATCTTGACCATCTAATTGTGATAAGTAATTGCGTAAAGCTTGTTTTACTGAATCACGTAATGGTTTGTTTGTTACTTGTGATTGAGAGTTTAAAACTGAAACGGTTAACGCTTCAGACGGACTACGTTGTTGTTCTAACATTTTTCTTTATCCAAAATTGAATTTAAAAAATCTTCCAGCACAATTAACTGCTCTTTCGGTTCATTAATTGCGTTAAAAGTCTGTCTAAAAACGGAATCGGGTTGAATTCCCTGTAAATACCAAGCTACGTGCTTACGGGCTATTCGATAGCCTTTTTGCTCACCATAGAACTCATGAAGTTCCTGAATATGACGCAAAATATGACCGCACTTTTCACGCAAACTTGGCGTTTGAATTATCGAATCATGTTCCACTAAAGCCTCGACGGCTTGAAAAAGCCATGGATTACCTAGTGCGGCACGACCGATCATTATTGCATCGGCACCTGTATACTCAAGTACCTTTTTCGCTTTCGAGGCAGAATCAATATCCCCATTCGCAATGACTGGAATTGAAATTGATTGTTTGACTGCTCGAATATTGTCGTATTCCGCTTCCCCTTCAAATAAGCATTCTTTCGTCCGCCCGTGAATAGTTAAAGCCTGAATACCAGATTGTTCTGCAATTTTGCCGATTTGCACACAGTTTTGATTTGCTTTATTCCAACCTGTGCGAATTTTTAACGTCACAGGTACATCAACAGCATTCACGACTTCTTTTAAAATTTTTTCCACTAAATCGGGAAATTGAAGAAGTGCAGAGCCCGCCAGCTTTCGATTCACTTTCTTTGCGGGACAGCCCATATTGATGTCGATAATTTCAGCGCCATAGGCTACATTAATTGCTGCAGCTTGGGCCATTTCTAAAGGATCAGAACCTGCGATTTGCACCGCATTTAATCCTAACTCTTCACTATGTGCTAAACGAAGTTTCGATTTCTCTGTATGCCAAACTTGTGGATTAGTGGACATCATCTCTGAAAACGTTAATCCCGCACCGTAATGGGCACATAAACGTCGAAAGGGTTGATCCGTGATACCTGCCATGGGTGCCAATAAAATACGATTTTTTAATTCGTAAGAACCAATTCGCATTTTATGTTATCCCCAATTACAAGTCCTATCTCCAGCAAGTCAGGCCACAATAGCAACCGACAAGGGGTGCTATATTACGCATTTTTCTTTTTTTTGCAAAGTGAATTTTGTTCAAAAAATGCACTTTTTTTAATTGACAAAAAGAAATTAAGCCGATTTTAATTTACCTGTAATACGGCACCATTCCTCTTTAACAGCCACAGGATCTAAATCAAACGATTGCGCATAAGCATTGCATACCGATTGCGCTTGTGTTTCTAAAATACCCGATAATCCAAGATCACCGCCATCTTTCACTAACTGAGAAATAATCGGGTAAAGTTCTTTTAATGGACCTGCAAGAATATTCGCTACAACAACATCCGCTTTTAAATCTGCAGGTTTATCATCGGATAAGAAAAGTTGCAGACGGTCCGCTACACCATTTTGTTCTGCATTATTTCGACTGGCGAGAATTGCTTGTGGATCAATATCAATACCGATCGCATTTTTAGCCCCTAATTTAAGGGCCGCAATGGCAAGAATTCCAGAGCCACAGCCAAAATCGATAACGGTTTTGCCAGTTAAATCCAAACCATCTAACCACTCTAAACAAAGTGCAGTTGTTGGATGTGTACCAGTCCCAAAAGCTAAACCTGGATCAAGCATCACATTCACCGCGTTTTGATCCGGCACGTCACGCCAACTTGGGCAAATCCATAAACGTTTGCCAAATTGCATTGGATGGAAGTTATCCATCCATTCACGTTCCCAATCTTTATCCTCGATTTGCTCGATTTTGTAAGCGGTGTTTTCATCTAAATGATGGGCTTGTTTAAGCTGGCTCACAATTTCATTCATATCGGTTTCTGCATCAAACAATGCAATCACATCGGTATTTCCCCACAAACGCGTTTCGCCTGGAAGTGGTTCAAAAATCGGTGTATCTTGGCTATCCATAAATGTGACCGAAACTGAGCCGATTTCTTCTAAAAAATCGCTAATTTTCTCAGCTTTTTCATTTGTACTATTTAAGCGAATTTGAATCCACGCCATCTTCTTTTCCTTTTAATTAATTTCTTTATGTAACCATCTGGGTAATAAACTTACGCCTAGGGCTGAAACCACAATAATGATAATCCCAAGCGCTGAAACAAGTGAAACCTCTTCGTTGAGTAATAATACTGCCAAAAAGACACCAAAAATCGGCTCAAGTGCGGTCAAAATTCCCGAGATTTTTGCATCCACCGAATTTAAGCCTTTATTCCACAACCAAAAGGCAAACCAACTACATACTACACCGAGATAAATCAAACCGAAGAAACCAAGCCAGTTAAAATGGATATCCCAGTTTTCCGTCAGCAATAAAGTAAATGGCAGCATGGTGATGCTTGCTAACACAATCGAAATGGATGTATAGGCTTGTGCTGAAACCGTTGCCACCACTTTTTTCGTCCAACGCAAACAACAAGCAAACACAATACTTGCCGCCACTACTAAGGAGCAACCTAATAAACTAATTTCACTTGAGCCTTCATTTCCTTGCCCACCTAAAATTAAAATGGCTACGCCTAAAAAGGCAAAAGCCCCACACAACCAATGATACCATTTCGCACGATCTTGAAAGAAAAAATGCCCAATGAAAATCACACATAATGGTTCTAATCCAATCATGGTCGTTGCACTCGCCGCGCTTGTATATTTTAAACCAATGAATCCCAGCAAAAAGGTCGCGGTATAATTGAAAAAACCTAGCCACCAAAGCTGTTTTCGCATCGGTTTAGACACGCCTTTCCAACGACGAAAAAAGAGTGGCATCACAATAATCGCCGCCATTAATAAACGGGCTTGGATCATCAAAATGGTGTCCATCATTGTAAAGGTGTATTTAGCGGCAACAAAGGAACTACTCCAAATAAACAATGCTAGGATCTGGTAAATCATAAAGTGCGGTCCATTTTTACTGTTTTTTTGCGCCGAATTGGTTACCCAAGATGAAAGCAATCAAGCCAAATACAAGTGCAGGTACAATGGCATTAAAACCAAATAGTTTGATACCAAATTGAGTCAGCAGCACATAACTGCTTAATCCCACCACCATTGAGCTTATTGCACCTGCTGCATTTGCTTTATCCCAATAAATGCCTAATACAATCACCCAAAGGAATGCCGCTTCTAATCCCCCGAAAGCAAATAGATTCAACCAAATAATCATATCAGGTGGATTCAGTGCGGCAAGAATTAACAACGCCGATAAAATTAGTGTAATGACTGATGAAATACGGCTAATTCGTTTTTCATTCTTCGCGGCTTCAGGTTTGCTTGCAAGATATAAGTCTTTCACAAAAATTGAGGAGGATTGAATGAGTTGCGCATCAACTGTGGACATAATCGCCGACATCGGCGCGGCTAAGAAAATCCCTGCAACAATAGGAGGAAGCACTTCCAACATTAATGTTGGAATGACTTTATCTGACACCGTTAAATCTGGCACAACGGCTCGTCCTAAAGCGCCCGCCAAATGCATCCCTAACATAATGACTGAAAGGACAATCGTACCAATGAGCATGCCTCGATGTAAGGCTTTACTGTCTTTGAAAGCCATGCAACGCACGGCTGTATGCGGTAAACCAACCACACCGAAACAGACTAGGATCCAAAACGATGCCATAAATTGAAAATCAAGCATCTCATTTGGACCGTAAGGGCTTACTAAGCTCGGATCAATTTTAGTTAATTTATTGACCGCACTTTCTACGCCACCGAGATGGTAAATAACGCCCACTAATAGCACGATTGTGCCAAAAATCATTACCGTACCTTGAATCGTATCGGTTAACACGACTGCTCGGAAACCACCAATAAACGTATAAATACCAACCGTTAAGGCAAAAATAAGTAAGGCATGAGTATAAGGAATCCCTATCGTAGTTTCGAGCAATCTCGCCCCACCAATAAATTGCACAACCATAGCAGCAAAGAAGGCAAGCAACAATGCTAGACTGGAAGTCCAAACGAGATATTTATTTTTATAACGATAGAAAAATAAATCATTGATAGTAAGCGCATTGGTCTCGCGAGAAAGTAATGCAAACTTTTTGCCCAATGCACCTAAGGCTAACCACACAGCCGGCACTTGGATCATGGCGAGTAATACCCAACCTAGCCCATATTTATAGGCAGCCCCTGGTCCACCAACAAAAGAACTGGCACTGGCATAAGTGGAAGCCGTTGTCATCGCAAGGACAAAGCCCGTCATGGAGCGATTTCCTACATAATATTCCGTAAGGAAATCACCTTTACTACGTTTTACATAAGCAAATAATGCCGCGCCAAAGATGAAGACTAAATAGATAGCTAATGGGAGAATAATACCTAAATTCATTATTTATTCTCCTTTGACTCAACATCTAGCGGGATATCTAAAAAGACAATTTTGACAATCCAATACCCAATGACTACAAACAAAATAGGTAAATAAATGCAGGATAATTCAAACCACAACGGAAAACCTATCGGCCCAGACGAGTTTTTTGGTAGATAAGCACAAACACACCACCCAATCACGTAAAGAATGGCTAACCCTAATGCCCAGCGCGCCTCCTTGGCTGCTTGTTTATACCGCTGTGATAAATCCATTATGAACTCCCATTAGAATGTTTTACCCATTTCAAGGAAAATACGATTTTTATCGTAGCTATAAAATGGGTGATTACTTGAAACTCGCTGATAAGACCACGTAATTTTAGGCGTGATTCCCCAGAAGTAAAGATCTCGATGCCATAATGTTACAGCCGATTGGTATTCATTATTTTTTTGACGAATATTAAATAAATCCGCACCTTTATAAGTTCTACGTGCATACGCAAGAGAAATTCGGGTTGAAATACCCCATCCCCATTCTTGTCCCCAACCTAAACGGAGGTTTTTACGTTGATAAGCATTGTCTTCATCTCGTGTATTTTCACGATTATAATCAGCGCCTACGAACCAGAATTGACCACTCTTAGGGAAATAAGATAACGTATTCGACCAAAGATAGTTATTGCCATTCAAATGTTTACGAGCGTTATAACGCTGTTCACCATATTCAAGTGCGGTTGAAATTTGCCACTTTTCATTCAGCCAATAGGTTAAATCTAAACGAGCACCGGAATTTTTCGAATACTGCTTCATTGAATCGCTCCCCGATGAACCGCCTGCATACCATCGTCTTTCGGTAAATGGCATCAATGAAATCTCAAAACGCGCCGTTTGATAACCTAATCCCGCACCGACTCTACCATTAAATTCATTATATTTTTTATTATCCCAGTAATATTTCCCACTCCCCTCGATAGAAAATTTAGTGAAATAATTATGGGGTAATGACCATTTTTTCTCGGCTTCTGCAAAATAAGAAAAACCTGTTGCACTTTCACGCTCCCAGGCATTCCAATTTCCAATGCGAGTGCCTGCTTTTGGTGCATTGTTAATATTACTTTCGTTTAAGAAGCTCAAACCACCTTGAAACTTCCACTGATCTCTGCGATTAAGTGCCGAAAGATATTGGTCGATCATGACGATAGACTCGGGTGAAACTTGTTCAGCTCTCAGTTTTTGGAATTGATCTTTAGCCGCCTCATTATCATTGTTTAAAAAGAGTGCTTGTGCTAACTGATAACGTAACGGCAGGATGGTCGAATCTTGAGAAAATAGAGTACGATAACGAGTTACCGCTTCCGAAAAACGCCCCTCTTCGCGAGCATTTATCGCCGTTGCCCACTCAAGTAAAAATGGATCTTGTTTAGGCAAATTTTGATACAACGGCAATAATAGTTGAACGGCTTCACCGTTATTTTGCAACACTGCAGGAATCAATCCACGTACGATCAAATCAGGATGTTTTGCCAATTCTTCTTTCGTCATAGAAAGTGTATGTTTATCGTCACGTTTTTCTGAAATTTGTGGCTTTTGAGTAGATAAATCCGGTTTTGCAAGCTGAAGCTGATCATCAAACCGTTCATCCCGAGGTTGAGGAGACTTCTCTACTGCAAAAGAGAATGAACTAAGCAATAATGAAGAGCTTAAAAATAAAACAAGTTTAGATTGTGAAGTCATTTTTTATTCCTATAAAGAAAAATAAAGCAAGCCAAGAGCTTGCTTTAAAATTTACAAAAAATTTCTAATTTTTTCTAGCACCAAAAACACCAAATTTATCATTTCCTTGATAAGTTCCAGCTACTTCGTCTGCATCTTTTCCATAGAAGCCACCTTCAACCTGAACACCTTGGTTATTTGTTCCACTAAATTGATTGCCTTGAATTTTAGCAGATAAAGAAACATCATCGAAATGTAGATGAGGAGGAAGAGCTCCCCCAGCAATACCATTTAATACAAGCTCATCTTTAAAGCCTGTTTTTGCTAAAGAAATTGTTCCATTTAATGTTTTATCTGCGAAATTAGCCATTAGTTTTACGAATGATAAATTAGAATCTAAGCCATCAGCCCGCTTCTCTACATGCATACCATTTCCAATATAATTTGCAGTACCTGATTGCGGCATTTCTGTTGTTGGATTTACACCAAATGCAACATAATAATCAGAACCTAAAGTAGGCTCCGTAAATTTTCCCCAACGAATATGTTTATAGTTTTTACCACTAATAGAACGTAATTCAGGAAGATCCGCCTGTAGTATTTCTTCCTCATTAGTTCCAATGACTGGACGTTCGTAATACCCTGATGGAATAATTTCAATTTCTTGACCTTCAACATTAACGAGATTCACGTTATTGTCATCATGTATTTGTCTTTCAATGACCGTCACTGTTTTATCTTCTTTATTAACCTCAAACCCCACTCGTTTAAGCACGATTTGTTCAGATGGTTTTGGTTGCTCAACTGGTTTAAGTTGTTCAACTGGTTTTACTGGCTCAGCTGGTTTTACTGGCTCAGCTGGTTTTACTGGCTCAGCTGGTTTTACTGGCTCAGTTGGTTTTACTGGCTCAGTTGGTTTTACTGGCTCAGTTGGTTTTATTGACTCAGTTGGTTTTACTGACTCAGTTGGTTTTACTGACTCAGTTGGTTTTACTGGCTCAGTTGGTTTTACTGACTCAGTTGGTTTTACTGGCTCAGTTGGTTTTGCTTGGTTTACTGGTTGAGTATTGCTACCACCACTACTTCCACAGGCGGCTAACGTTACAGTTGCAAGAATTGTTAAACTTAATTTAGAGAGATTAAATTTCATTATTTTTCCTTAGTAAAAAATAAGCGCAGATTATAAAAGGGATTTAAAATACATTTTCAAATAAAATTTATAATTCATTGCCATAAAATTAATGATGAATAATGAAACGGCCAACCTAATTGCGTTAGCCGTTTCATTTTAATCATACATTACTAATTTTTCTCTAAAAAATGGATATTAAAACCATTTTTTAGTTGTTTTGCTTTTAAAATGAATGTATAAAGTTTGGTATTTTTCTAAATACTATGATGATTACTTTTTAGCAGCAAATGCAGCGCCCCAAGAATTATCATTAGCTTTAGCTAAACCACCTAATTCTTTCGCATTTTCGCCGTAGAATTTTCCTTCAGCTGTACCTTGAGAATTTAACAAATCTGATTTAGCTGTACCTGAAAAACCATTTCCTGAAATATTTGCATCAATTTTCACAACATCAACATTAGCTGCGCTAATCGTCCCTGCTAATTTTTTATTACCAAAATCAGCTGTGAAGCTTGAAGAACCCTTTACATAATCTTCATCCGGTAATTTATCTGTATCTGCTGTAATAATGCTATCTCCAGCATAGGATGCTACACCAGATGAAGGCATTGAATTTGTAGGGTTTCCATTATAAAAGAGGATATCTTCTTGACCTGGTCCTGTACTACCAATGGCTCCCATACGAACATCCGTATATTTACCACAGCACACGGAAACAGTATTAGGGAATTTATATCCATTAAATGTTACACCTGCACCATATTCCGTCCAACTGCCAGAAAAAATGGTACCACCATTAGATGGAGGTGCAATACGAATAGTTTTACCATCAATAAATAATGTTTCTAAATTATAATCCGTCAAATTTACACGTTTAACATTTACATTTTTATCTTCACCTGTAACCACTAATGCTGCTCCAGTTCTATTAGAAGAGGATTGGACTGGAGTATTGTTACTTGGTGTTGTTGAATTGATTTGGTTTTGCCCATTATCAGTAGCAGAATCACCACCGCCACTACTTCCACAAGCAGCCAAAGTTAATGCAGCTAAAGCTGTTAAACTAAACTTTAAAATGGTATTTTTCATAATTCACCTCTTAGGTTGTTTATCAAATAAAATTAATTCAGACTCATAAAATAAATTTATGTATATTTGCATCTTATCATAAAATTAATAATATTATATAAGCTCATATAAAAAATAAGGTAAAGACAATATTTGTCTTTACCTTAATAATTTATAAATTAATCATACATCCCTAATTTCTTCTCTAAATAGTGGATATTTGCGCCACCTTTTTGGAAGTTTTCATCTTCAAGAATAAGTTCATGAAGTGGGATATTTGTTTTGATACCATCAATAATCGTTTCAGATAATGCATTTTGCATACGACGGATTGCTACATCACGCGTATCACCGTATGTGATTAATTTTGCGATCATAGAATCATAATGTGGAGGAACGGTATAACCGCCATACACATGAGAATCCCAGCGAACGCCTAAACCACCTGGTGAGTGCAAGTGTGCCACTTTACCTGGAGATGGTAAGAATGTTTTTGGATCTTCTGCATTAATACGACATTCTATCGCATGACCTTTCACTTTAATATCTTCTTGTTTGTAAGAAAGTGGTAAACCAGCCGCAATACGCAATTGTTCTTTCACCAAATCCACACCAGTGATCATTTCTGTTACTGGGTGTTCTACTTGAATACGAGTATTCATCTCGATGAAATAGAATTCACCATTTTCATATAAGAATTCAAATGTACCAGCACCGCGATAGCCAATTTCAACACAAGCCTTCGCACAGCGGGAACCAATATCACGACGAACTTCTTCGGTAATACCTGGTGCAGGTGCTTCTTCCACAACTTTTTGGTGACGACGCTGCATAGAACAATCACGCTCTGCAAGATAGATTGCGTTACCGTGTGTATCCGCTAAAACTTGGATCTCAATATGGCGTGGATTTTCTAAATATTTTTCCATGTAAACCATATCATTGTTAAACGCGGCTTTTGCCTCTGCTTTTGTCATCGCAATGGATTCTTCAAGTGCATCTTCGCTACGAACCACGCGCATACCACGACCGCCGCCGCCGCCAGATGCCTTGATAATAATTGGATAGCCAATACGTTTTGCAATTTCTTTATTTTTTGCGATATCGCTGCCTACTGGACCATCTGAACCTGGTACACAAGGCACACCCGCTTTTTTCATTGCTTTAATTGCAGAAACTTTATCCCCCATCAAACGAATGACGTCTGCTGTTGGACCAATAAAAATAAAACCAGAACGCTCAACTTGCTCTGCAAAATCTGCATTTTCAGAAAGGAAACCATAACCAGGGTGAATAGCATCCGCACCAGTTACTTCTGCAGCTGCAATAATGGCAGGAATATTTAAATAACTTTTTACAGATGGAGCAGGTCCAATACAGACTGTTTCATCTGCAAGTAACACGTGTTTTAAATCACGGTCAGCGGTAGAGTGAACCGCCACAGTTTTAATGCCTAATTCTTTACAGGCACGCAAAATACGCAGTGCAATTTCACCACGGTTAGCAATCACAACTTTTTCTAACATAACAATTTCCACTTGGGTGAAAAAATGGCGAGAAAGCTCGCCATTTCAGATTGATAGGGATTATTCGATAACGATTAATGGTTGGTCAAACTCAACCGCTTCGCCATCATTTACTAAGATTGCTTTAACCACACCAGCTTTATCTGCTTCGATACGGTTCATCATTTTCATTGCTTCAACGATACAAAGTGCATCGCCTACTTTGACAGTTTGTCCCACTTCCACGAAAGCTTTCGCTTCTGGGCTTGGGCTACGGTAGAATGTACCTACCATTGGTGAACGCACTTGGTGTCCTGATACTTCAGCGGCTGGTGCTTCCGCAGGTGCAGCTGCTGCAGGCGCTGGCGCAGCTGCCGGAGCCGCAACCGGTGCGACTGGCGCTGCTGCATATTGAATTGCAGCAGGTGCAACAGCTGGTGCAGCACGACTAATACGTACTGTACCTTCTTCTTCTTGCACTTCTAATTCAGTGATGCCCGATTCTTCTACTAATTCAATCAGTTTTTTGATTTTACGAATGTCCATACGTTCTTCCTAAAAATAATAATGAATTGTTAACCGCACTTTCAGAGTTGATTTCCAAAGTGCGGTCATTTTGAAACCTGTTTTTTGTGTCGGCAAGATTACCGCAAAATCATGAACTTTGCGATAAATTTCTGCGAAAATCTGTAAATTTTGTGAAATTTTATGCTTTTTTATTTAAAAAATCTAACGCGAATTGGAGAGCAAACTCATAGCCTTTCCCACCTAACCCACAAATCACCCCTTCAGCCACATCACTAAAGTAAGAATGGTGACGGAATGGCTCACGCTTATATACATTAGACAAATGGATTTCAACAAAAGGAATTGACACCGCAAGCAACGCATCACGCAATGCAACACTAGTATGCGTATAAGCTGCTGGATTAATTAAAATAAAATCCACTTTCTGAAAACTTTGATGAATCTTATCGATTAACTTTTCTTCGCTATTTGCTTGAAAGCACTCAAAATTCACATCATGCTGCGACGCAAGTTTTGCCACACTTTCTTCAATGGCAGATAACGAAAGCGAACCATAATGTTTCGGCTCTCTTGCGCCCAACATATTTAAGTTCGGGCCATTTAACAGCAAAATATTGAATTTTTTTGACATTTTCACATCCTTTAACTTGTGCGAATTATAGCGATTTTTTGTGTAATGGTGGTCGTATCTCTATACGATTTTGGTAATAAATTCTGAATTTAAATCAATTAGCGGTAAATCTGAGCCTGGCCACGCACGTAATACTTGATGTTGCATTAAATTCAATGTATCCAATCCTGGGGTCACATTGGGTGTATATTGTGCCGCGATACGAGCGAGTTGTGTCAATCCAAGACTACTTTCAATGCTCGAGCTAATCACTGCTTTTATGCCTAAACTATGTGCTTGTGCAATCAGCTTTTGACAATCTTGTAGCGAACCAACCAGTGTTGGTTTAATCACAATGGCACTTAAGTGCGGTTCCTTTTCTAAAAGAAAATCTGGCTCGCGCACACTTTCATCCCAAGCAATATTAATGCCTGTTTGAGCTGCAAACTGGCGGCTTTCTTCACGGGTTTTACAAGGCTCTTCTAGAAATTGAATACGTGAACGATGTTGCGGTTTCACTTTCTCCGCAAATTTTAAGGCTTTTTCTAAGGTCCATTGACGATTAGCATCTAGACGTAATTGCAAATCAGGAATGGCTTCAAGAAACATATCCGTAATCAAACCATCACGATTCACTTCATACATGCCGACTTTGATTTTAGCGACTTTGTCACCTGGCATTTGATTCAGTTCTGCATATAATTCATCAGGATCACCATAGCACAAAGGGGCAGTGTGATAGTTACCTTCCTCATTTAAATAACGCTTCATCTCATCCATCGCCGTGCTAATACCGAAGGCCACAGAAGGATAACAACCGTCAAGGGGAACTCTTGGTGCTTCGCAGCTTGCATGACACCAATTTGTCAGCCATTCAATGGCTTGCTCTTGCGCTTGTTCGATAGTTTCTTCGCTAAACCCAGGTAAAGGTGCAATTTCTCCCCAACCATCACGGCTGCAAGAAACTCGCACAATCAAGCCCTCTCGGCGTTTTAAAAAACGTCCACGTAAAATTAATTGGCTGTCGACGGGAATAGAATAACGATAAAGATTAAATGATTTGGTTTCCATTTTATTCTCCTTGATGACAAAAGTGCGGTTAAAAACACACAGATTTTTAACCGCACGTATTCTATTTAAAAGGCACTTGTTTCATAAATAATTTACGTTTTACTCTCATAAATTCGTTTATGATTCTTTCAAAGACTGAAAATTTCGTTTGATTTTCACAAACCGAC
>ERZ772805.728-NODE-728-length-34633-cov-7.945543_pt1 | contig 34633 bp, 34 predicted proteins | sample MGYA00511344_ERZ772805 | MGnify/ENA primary metagenome ERZ772805 (study PRJEB29015, sample SAMEA2737730) | human gut metagenome | biome: human gut; feature: human-associated habitat; material: faeces | place: China | collected 2012 ...
AAGGAGTACCTCCTGGAGAAGTTCGGACGCAGGTGCGTCTACTGCGCAAAGAGCGACGTGCCGCTCAACGTGGAGCACATCGTTCCGAAGGCAAGAGGCGGTTCCAACCGTCTTTCCAATCTGGCGATCGCCTGCGTCGAATGCAACCAAAAGAAGGGAGCCAAGCCGATTGAGGAGTTTCTCAAGGGTAAGCCCGAGCTTCTGGCACGTGTTCGAAAGCAACTGAAGACGCCGCTCCGCGACGCCGCGTCGGTCAACGCCACCCGGTGGGCGCTTTTTCACGCCCTGAGTTCAACGGGCCTGCCGGTTCGGACCGGCTCCGGCGCTCTGACCAAGTACAATCGTCACTGCTTCGGCGTGCCGAAGGAACACTGGTTCGACGCGCTCTGCGTAGGCCGAATCAACGGCGTGTCGTACGAACCCGGCATGAAGGTGCTGAACGTGTCCTGCACGGGACGCGGGCAGTACAAGCGGACGAGAACCGACAAGTTCGGTTTCCCGATCTGCCACTTCATGCGGACGAAGCGTCCGCACGGCGTCGGATTGGGAGACTTGGTGCGTATGACTGTTCAAAAAGGGAAGCATCCCGGCATTTGGACGGGCAGAGCATTTCCGTCCAACGACGGAAGAGTCGTACTGATCCTTCCGGAATTCCGCATCTGGGGACGAGCAAGGAATTGCTCAATCCTATCCTTAAGCGATGGCTATGGATACCGTTTGACTGATAGCGAGACTACAAAACCTACCAGTTTTGGGAAATAGCCTAGAAACCTTTGTTGCAAAAGCGTACGGCGGTTTGCCGCTTCGTTTTCGCTACAATCGAAATCCCGTCCGACTCTTCTTTCCCGCTACCACGAGCATGTACACGCCATCGACCGCGGTTCTGCGCTTTTCGCTCTTTCTCTTCGCGATATCGCTTTATCTCTTTTTGCGCTTCGTGTGGCCCGCGCGTCTTCCCCTTTGGAGCAAGGCGCTCCTCACGGTCTTCGTCTTTTCGGGGGCGACCTACCCGATGCTCACGGAAGCCTTCTGGGGCGGCTTCGTCGCTTCGAATTCGCCGCGCTGGGCCGGGATCTGGATGAATTTTCACTCGGGCGTTTTGACGCTTCTTACGATCGTCACGCTTCTGCGCGACGTTGCGCTCCTCGCCTGCTGGGTCGTGCGGCGCTTCACGTGGCAGGACGTGCGGCGCGTGTCGGGGAGCCGCCGCACGGCGCTCACGCTTCTCACCGCTTCGGCGGGCCTCGCCTTCGTCGGGATCGTCGAAGGGACGCGCGTGCCCGACGTCGTGCATAGATCGGTGACGCTTCCCGAACTCCCGCCCGAATGGGAGGGTTTCCGGATCGCACACCTCTCCGACATTCACGTTTCCTCCATTTTCCGGCGCGAACATTTTGAGGAGCTCGTCGCCCGCACGAACGCCTTGAAGGCCGACCTCGTCCTCATCACGGGGGACTTCGTCGACGGGCGTGTGCCGGTTCGCTACGTCGACGCCGAGCCTCTCGCCAAGCTCACGGCCCCCTACGGGGTCTGGGGCTGCGAAGGCAATCACGAACACTATTCCGGTCTCGAAGAGTGGCTCGAAGTCTTCCCGAAGCTCGGGATCCGGCTTCTTCGCAACGAACACACGCTGCTGCAGCGAAACGGGCAGTCCCTCGCGCTCGTGGGACTTACCGACAGCATGGCCGGACGCTTCGGGCGCGAGACGCCCGATATGCGAAAGGCCGTCTCCGGCATCCCCGAGGGGGTTCCGCACATTCTTCTCGTGCACCGTCCGGGCGAAGCCCGCCGTTGGGCCGAGGAGGATCCCGCGGCGATTCTGCAGCTCTCGGGTCACACGCACGGCGGACAGATTCTCGGGATGAATCTCGTGGTCGCCATGCAAAACGGGGGCTTTGTCTCGGGCTTTTACGACGTCGCCCGCAAGGCGGGACGCGTCATGCGCCTTTTCGTGCACCCGGGCTCGGGGCTTTGGAACGGCTTTGCGATGCGCCTCGGCGTCCCCTCGGAAATCACGCTTTTGACTTTGACGGCGGGTGAAAAATCCACCCGCTAAAGGAATCATCATGGAACGTTTGGCTCTTTTGGGCGCCACGGGTTCGATCGGCAAGTCGACCCTCGACGTCCTCTCTCGGCATGAAGACCGCTTTGCGCTCTACGGCGCAAGCGCCCACTCGAACATCGCGAAACTCGTCGACATCGCCCGGCGCTTCCACCCCGAAGTCGTCGTGATTTCGGACGAATCGCGCTACGGAGAACTTCGCGACGCACTGCAGGCCGCGGGTCTTTCGACCCGCGCCGAAGCGGGCGCCGCAGCGCTCGAAGCGCTCGCGGGCGCGCCGGAGGTCGACAGCGTCATGCAGGCCGTAGTGGGCGCGGCCGGGCTTCGCCCCACCTTCCGAGCGGTCGAAAGCGGCAAGCGTCTTCTTCTAGCGAACAAAGAAAGCGTTGTCTGCGGCGCGGAACTTCTCATGCGCCGCGTCAAGGAGTGCGGCGCAACGCTTCTTCCCGTCGACAGCGAACACAGCGCCGTCTTTCAGTGTCTTCAGGGCGTTCCCGCTTCGGAGCGCGCCCGCGTGAAGCTCTGGCTTACCGCTTCGGGCGGTCCTTTCCGCGGCAGGAAGGATCTCTCGGGCATCACGCCCGCCATGGCGGTTGCGCATCCAAACTGGTCGATGGGCCGAAAGATCAGCGTCGACAGCGCGTCCCTCATGAACAAGGGCCTCGAAGTGATCGAAGCGCGTCATCTCTTTGACGTGCCGCCCGAACGCATCGAAGTGGTCGTTCACCCCGAGTCGGTCGTGCACTCGATGATCGAATTGGCCGACGGCGCGGTGCTCGCGCAGTTGGGGTCGGCCGACATGCGCGAGCCGATCGGCTATGCCATGGGCTATCCAGACCGTCTGCCCGCGGGGATCCGTCCGCTTCGCCTCGCCGAAATCGGACGACTCACCTTTGAGGAACCCGACCGCGAAACCTTCCCGCTTCTTGACGCCGCCTACAAGGCGCTAGCCATGGGTGCGGGTTCGACCGTCGTTCTGAACGCCGCCAACGAAATCGCGGTCGAAGCCTTCCTGAACGAACGGATCGGCTTCACCGACATCTTCTCGACCGTTCTCGAACGTCTCGAGAAGGACCGTCCGGCAGCGCCCGAGAGCGTCGACGACATCCTCGCGATCGATCGCGAAACGCGCGCGAAGACGCGCGAAGCGCTCGGTCTCGCCTAACCTCCCACGCCACAGGAATACGACATGGGTTTTCTTTGGGCCCTATTGGGTTTTGCCGTCACGATCGGGATCATCGTCCTCGTTCACGAGGCGGGGCACCTCCTCGCCGCCAAGAGTCTGAACGTCGAGGTGCGGCGCTTTTCAATCGGTTTCGGTCCGGTTCTCTGGAAGAGAAAGTGGGGCGAAACCGAGTATGCGGTCTCGCTTGTGCCCCTGGGCGGCTATGTGCAGATGACGGGGGAAAACGGCACGGCCGAGCCTGTCACGCCCGAAGAACGGGCGAGAAGCTACGACGCGCAGTCGAAGCCCCGCCGGGCGCTCATTCTCGCGGCGGGCCCCCTCATGAATTTCGTGCTGGCCTTCTTCTGCTACGTGCTCCTCGGCGCGATCGGCGTCGAGGACCTTCCCGTGCGGCTTCTCGAGCCGCCCGCCAAGACCGCGGCGGCTCAGGCCGGCGTCGTCGGGGGCGACCTCGTCACCGAAGTGGACGGCGTCGAGATCCGCGGCTACACGGACCTCAATCTCTCGCTTCTCGGGCGAATCGGCGAAGAGACCGTTCCCGTGACCTTGAAGCGCGGGGAAGGGAGTTTCGAAACCCAGCTTGACCTCTCGACTCTGAGTCTCACGGACGCCGCGCAGACGATCGTCGCCGCCAAACTCGGCTTCATTCCGCAGATGACGGGACCTCTTGTGATCGCGAACGTTATGAAGGACGGTCCCGGGGAAAAGGCGGGTTTGCGCGCCGGAGACAAGGTTCTCACGATGGCGGGACGTCCCGTCGCGACCGTAGAGGATTTCCGCGCGATCGTCGCCGAATACGCGGACCGCGACTTCCCGATCGAAGTCGAGTCGCTCGCGGACGGCTCGCGCCGCACGCTCACGCTGCACCCTGAAATGATGACGCTCGACAAGGCCGAGGGGGCGCAGCCCAAGCCCGCCGTGGCGGTTTCGATCGGTCGCCTTCCCGAAACCATCGTCGTGCATTACGGTCCGATCGACTCGGTGCGCATGGGGGCCGTGAAGCTTGTCGAAATGCTGCGCCTTCAGGTGATGAGCGTCGGACAGCTCGCCCAGGGCGAAGGCACCGATCAGATCGCCGGTCCCGTCGGGATCGCGCAGTCGGCGGGCACCGCCGTGCGCGCGGGTCTTCGCGCCATGGTCGACTTCGTTGCGCTCATCAGCGTCGCCGTGGGCTTCATGAACCTCATCCCGATTCCCGGACTCGACGGCGGACACCTCTTCGTGATGAGTCTTGAAGCTCTGCGCCGCAAAGATTTCGCTCCCCAAACCAAGGAGAAGATTATGAAGGGAGGACTCTTCGTCGTCCTGCTCATCATGGTCTTTGCGCTCAACAACGATTTGACGCGACTTTTCTCGTGACATTTTCGAAGGAAAGCGCTCTTTCGCCCTGTGTCCGCCGATTTGCGGCGCAGGGCGTTCGAATTCGAACGGAGAGCCTGCGCACCGTTGGGTGCAAATTTGGTATTCTCTCCCTACCCATGCCCGCCGCGATACGGACCTTTTTCGGCGGGCTTTGCCGTGACAATCATCTCAGAGAGTTTTCGTCGTGACGATTACAAAACTCACCAAGTTCAGTACCGCGTTCTTCGCGGCCCTTACCCTGGCGGGCACCGCTTCGGCCTTCACGATCTCGGACATCCGCGTCGAAGGCGTGGTGCGAACCGAGCCGGGCACCGTGTTCTCGCACCTCCCCTTCCGCGTAGGGGACGAATTCACGACCGAAAAGGGCACGCGCGCCATCCATTCGCTCTATTCCTCGGGTCTTTTCCGCGACGTCTCGCTCGCGCAGGACGGCGACGTCCTCGTCGTGCGCATCGTCGAACGTCCGGCCGTGGCCGCGATCGAAACGCACGGGATCAAGGCCTTCGACAGCGAAGCCGTGGAAACGAGTCTGCGCGACGTCGGCATGGCCGAAGGGCGCATCTTCGACCAGGCGACGCTTGACCGCGCCGACCAGGAACTGCGCCGCCAGTATCTCGCGCAGGGCTATTACGGCGTCGACATCAAAACGACCGTGACGCCGCTTGAGCGAAACCGCGTGCGCATCACGATCAACGTCGACGAAGGGAAGGCCTCCTCGATCGCGGAAATCCGCATGGTCGGCAACGAGACCTTCGAAACGGAAGACCTGCTCGATCTGATGCAGCTCGGCACCCCGAACTGGATTTCGTGGTACACGAAGCGCGACCTCTACTCGCGCGAAAAGCTTGCGGCGGACATGGAATCGATCCGTTCCTTCTATTTGAACCAGGGCTACCTGGACTTCCGCATCGACTCGGTTCAGGTCTCGATCGCACCGAACAAGTCCGACGTCTACGTCGCGATCAACATGACGGAAGGCGAGCAGTACACGATCAACGACGTGCGCCTCACGGGCGACCTTCTCGGGATCGACGAAGAGCTCCAGAAGCTCGTGACGCTGCAGAAGGGGGCGCTCTACAACGCCGAAGAGGTGAAGAACGTCTCGACGGCCATTCAGGACAAGCTCTCGACTCTTGGCTACGCCTTCGCGACGGCGAACGCCAATCCCGTTTCCGACCGCGACGCCCGTACGGTGGACATCGTCTACACGGTCGACCCGGGCCGCCGCGCCTACGTGCGCCGCGTGAACATCACCGGCAACAGCCGTACGAAGGACGAAGTGATCCGTCGAGAAGTCCGTCAGTACGAGTCGGCCTGGTTCGACAGCGACAAGGTGAAGCTTTCGCGCGACCGCATCGACCGACTCGGCTATTTCGACTCGGTGACGGCCGATCCGGTGCCGGTTCCCGGCACGCGCGACCAGGTCGACCTCGACATCAAGGTGAAGGAACGTCCGACGGGCTCGATCTCCCTCGGTGCCGGCTACTCCACCTCCGAAGGCATCATTCTCTCGGCGGGCTTCGCCCAGAACAACGTCTTCGGTACCGGGAACTCGATCTCGGTCGACGTGAACACTTCGAAGTCGCAGCGCACCTACGCGCTCTCGGTCGTGGAACCCTACATCACGCCGGAAGGCCTCTCGCGCTCCTACGACCTCTATACCCGCCGCGTCGACCTGGAAGAACTCGACGTTGCCGACGTCGAATACGAAACGACGGGCGCGGGCATCGCCTGGGGCATTCCGTTTACGGAAACGGACCGCGTGTTCCTGGGCGGCCGCATCGAACGCACGAAGGTGATGGTCAACAACAATTCGCCGCAGCGTTACGTGACCTACCGCGACGAATTCGGCAAGGACCCGCTCTCCTTTGCGCTGACCCTCGGCTGGTCGCGCGACTCGCGCGACAACTCGCTCGCTCCGACGCGCGGCGTCTATCAGCGCCTGAACGGTGAATTCGCTCTGCCGGGTCTCGACATCGAATACTACAAGTTCACGTATCAGTATCAGCACTACCTGCCGCTCTCGAAGACGTGGACCCTCGCCTTCAACACGGAAGTGGGCTTCGGCGACACCTACGGCAGCACCACGATGTTCCCGTTCTTCAAGAACTACTACGCGGGCGGCATCGGCTCGGTGCGCGGCTTCGAATCGGGCTCCCTCGGGCCTCGTGACGTTGGCACGGGCGCCGGCGACAACCTCGGCGACAACCTCGGCGGCGACCGCAAGTGGACGGGCTCCATTGAACTTCTCGCGCCGCTTCCGGGCGGCGACCGTACGCTTCGTATCTTCGGCTTCCTCGACTGGGGTTCTGTCTGGGGTTACGAAGGTTATTACGGAGCCCACGGCGAAACGTTGTACCGTCGTTCCGACATGAGTCTCTCCGACCTCCGTTATTCGACGGGTATCGGCATTGCCTGGATTTCGCCCTTGGGCCCCTTGAAGTTCTCGATTGCCGCGCCGTTGAACGACAAGGAAGGCGACGACATTCAGCGCTTCCAGTTCCAGATCGGCACGGGCTTCTGATCGTTCGGGCGGGAGCCTCTCCCGCCCGTCATTCTTTTCGTGAGCATGGCTATGACTCGATTCTCCCTTACGCGTGCGGTGGTGACGGGCGCCGTCGCCGCCTCCGTCGCTCTGGCCTCGGCCGGGGCGTTCGCGCAGAACGACCTCAAGATCGGGGTCGTGAGCCTCGAGCGGATTCTCCGCGACGCCAAGGTCGCGCAGATCGCAAGCGACCGTCTGAACGCCGAAGGGCGTGAGCGTCAGGACGAAATCGAGGCCATGACGCGCCGCTTCAAGCAGCGCCTCGAGCGCTTCGAAAAGGAAGCGCCCTCCATGACCGAGTCCGAGCGCGTCGCCGAACGCCGGGCGCTCGCCGAAACGGAGCGCGACATCACGCGCCGCAACCGCGAGGCCCGCGACGAATTCAATCAGCGCCGCAACGAAGAGGTGATGCTTCTGCAGAGCCGCGCCGCGCGGGTCGTTCAGGACATCGCCAAGGCGGAGAAGTTCGACCTCGTGCTCTATGAATACTTCTACGCGAGCGATCGAGTGGATTTGACGAAGCGCGTGATCGACATCCTCGACAAGGACGTCGCAGACGGTAAGAAGACGACCAAATAACGGCATCTCGCAGGTCCGCTCGAACGTAACGGCGGACCTTCGCATTTTGGGAGATACAACATGAAATTTCCGAGCAGCAAACTCGTCGAAATGGTGCTCGAGCGCTCCGGCGGTCGACTGAAGATGAATTTGACGGGCGGCGACCCTGAAGTTTCTCGCTTCATGCCTCCGCAGACGGCGGGCGAGGGGGACATCAGCTTCCTCACGGACCCCGCGTACGCCGAGGCGATGAAGGCCTCGAAGGCGGCGCTTCTGGTGCTCCGCGAAAAGGACGCCGCCGCGCTCTGGGGCGAAAAGGCCCCCGAACGCGCGGTGCTTTATTGCGACAATCCCTACGCCTTCTTCGCGTTTGCCTCGCAGATCTTCTTCCCGGCCGTTTCCGGTGAAACGGGTATCGATCCGCGCGCGGACGTTTCGCCCGAAGCGAACGTTCACCCCGACGCCCTCATCGAAGCCTTCGCCGTCGTGAAGGCGGGCGCGACGATCGGCGCGCGCACCGTCGTGAAGTCGGGCGCCTACGTCGACTTCGGCGCGCAGGTGGGCGAAGACGTGATCCTGCAGCCCCGCGCCTACGTGGGTCCCGCCACGGTCGTGGGCGACCGCTCGATTCTGCAGCCCGGCGCCGTCGTCGGCGCCGACGGTTTCGGCTTTGCCCCCTTCCTCGGCGAATGGGTGAAGATTCCGCAGGTGGGCCGCGTCGTGCTCGGCACCGACGTCGAAGTGGGGAGCAACACCACGATCGACCGCGGCGCGCTCGCCGACACCGAAGTGGGCGACGGCACGAAGCTCGACAACCTCATTCAGCTCGGTCACAACGACAAGATCGGCAAGCACTGCGTCATGGCCGCCAACGTCGGCATCGCGGGGTCGACCACGGTGGGCGACCACTGCATGATCGGCGGCGCCGCCATGATCAACGGTCACATCACGATCCCCTCCGGTTCGAATGTGGGTCCGGCCACGGCGATCACGGGCTGGGGGACGGAACCGATGACGAAGACGGGTTTCTATCCGGCCCTTGATCCGAAGAGCTTCGCCCTCACGGCGGCCTCGATTTCGCGTCTTCCCGAAATGCGCAAGCAGCTTCGCGAACTCGCGCGCGCCGTCAAGGCCCTGGAAGAAGCCAAGGCCTGATTCCCGGATTGAACGTGGCGTGAAGGCACGGCGAAACGCGTCCGTGCCGAGCGCGCAAAGAAAGAGAGGCCGCCCGATGGGCGGCCTCTTGGCTTATGAGTCAATCACGCTTTAGGGCTGCGCCGGGCCCTTCGTGAGCGACTTGTGGATCATGCCGATGATGAAGCCCACCAAGGCGAAGGGAATCCAGCCGAGACCGTAGGTGTGCAGCGGCACCCAGTTCGCAAGGATGGCTTCGAGTCCGCCCATGGCGATCTTGGCCGTCTGCAGTCCGTTGTAGGTCGCCATCACGAAGGTGAAGCCGATCGTCCAAGCCCACACGCAACGGCGTCCGCCGATCTTGTTGTGGAGGAGGGAAAGAATGACGAGCGCCACGCAAAGGGGATAGAGGAACATCAGCACGGGGATCGTCGAGACGATGATCGTCTTCAGCCCGAAGAGGCCGATGAGGTAGGAGATCACCGAGAAGATGACGACCCAGACCTTGTAGGGGAGGCGTCCCTTCGCAAGATTGAAGAAGTGCGCCGACGTGCAGCTGATGAGGCCGATGGCGGTCGTCATGCAGGCGAGAATCACCATGACGGAGAGAAGGATCGCGCCGCCGCTGCCGAAAAGAAGCTGCGCACTCAAGGCCAGAATCGGAGCGCCGGTTTCCTGCACGCCGATGGCGGTCACGCTTTCGGCGCCCACCTTGGCGATGAAGATGTAGATGACCGCGAGCAAAGGTCCGGCGACCATGGCCGCCTTGAAGACTTCGCGGGCGATGTCGGACTGCTTCGTGAAGCCCGACTCGCGAACGGCGCCGATGGCGAGGCTGCCGAAGATGAGGGCCGCAATGGCGTCAAGCGTGTTGTAGCCGTCCAGGAAGCCCTGAACCGTCGCCATGAAGGGCGTGGCGTAGGGTGCGGCCGGCGCCTGGGGTTCGCCCATCGGAGCGAGGCAGCTCTGCACGATGAAGATCGCGAGCGAAAGAACGAGGAGCGGCGTCAAAATTTTGCCCACACGGTCGACAAGCCTCGAGGGCGACGCGGAAAGCCAACCCGCCACGACGAAGAAAACGGCGAGGAAGACGGGCATGCCGACTTCGAGCTGCGAGGGATCGAGGAAGGGGGCGATGCCGATTTCCCAGGAAACGGTGCCGGTTCGGGGCACGGCAAAGCAGGGACCGATGGCGAGGATGCAGACGTTGGCATAGAAGGCGCCGAACCAGGGATGCACGCGGCTGCCGATTTCCTGCAGTCCCGGCAGACCGGAGTAACCGACCGCCACCAACGTGAGGAGCGGGAGTCCGACGCCGGTAAGGCAAAAGCCCAACAGCGCCCACCAGACTTCCGTGCCGGAGGCCTGACCCATGGAGGCGGGGAAAATCAGATTGCCCGCGCCGAAAAAGAGCGCAAAGAGCATGAGACCGATGGGGATGAATCTTGTTTTGGATGGGGACTCCATGGATGCACCTTTTGTTTTGTTGCTTTCTTGTTTACCGGTCGGAACGGGCCGAGGAGCACCCGCGCCGACTCCATTCCTCCTGTATACAACAAAGTTCTTTCTGAAATTTCGAAAAATGCCGAAATTTTGTTCTACTAATATGAAGTGCTTAGATTGGAAGAAAACGAACTTTTAATGAATGTCTTTTATAATCTCTTGAACGACAAGGAAAATGGTGGATTAGACTCATCCGAGTAGGTCCGAACGTCGGAATTTCATTTTGCAAAACGCCGAGTGCCTCTCGTAATGACGTCGATATTCAATATCGCCTAAGAGTTTCTGCCTAGAGCGAGGTCTTTCCAATTCCGTGCACTCGGGAGCTGGCGCTGCACACGCTTGCCGGAGATCGGCGGGTGCATGGAGGTCTCTCCCGCCGGGCACGTCTTCGTGTGTACGGACCTGTCGAGATGCCTCTATGGAAGGGTAAAAAGGCCGCAGGCTAATCCGTAGGTCCGAAGCCACTTTTCACACGAAGCCCTTCGTTTCGTGGCACACTAACACCCGAACTCTTCGGGACGAACGCACGGTCGTCCCGAAGCCTTTTGAACGATTTCACTTTTTCTTTCGGCATTACGATGACGACCAAGTTTGACATCACCGACATCATGGACATGCTCCCCCACCGCTACCCGTTCCTTCTGATTGACCGGGTGGTGGAGCTCTCCGACGACCTCAACCGCGTCGTGGTGATCAAAAACGTGACGGTGAACGAACCGCAGTTCACGGGCCACTTCCCGCAGGTTCCCGTGATGCCCGGCGTCCTCATCATTGAAGCCATGGCCCAGGCCTGCGCCATCATGGCTCTTGCCCGTCTTCCCGAAGACGTGGACCGCAAGAACAGCCTCTTCTACTTCGCCGGCATCGACAACGCCCGCTTCAAGCGCGTCGTGCAGCCCGGCGATCAGCTCGTGATCGAAGGCCGCTTCATTCGACAGAAGCTCGGCCTCGGTGTCTTTGAGGCCGAAGCGAAGGTAGACGGCAAGGTCGCGGCTTCCGCGACGATGATGTGCGCCTATCGTCCGAAGCCCGCCAAGGCTCAGTAATACGGCTCAACCAAAGGGACAGAGCGAAATTTGTCCCTCAGATTGTCCATCAATGCGACAACACAAGCCCTCCGAGGAAGTTCTTCGGAGGGCTTTTGCTATCTATGTTCGGGGCCGGTAAGGCGAGCTTACCGATCGTAAAGTCGACGATGTTGGTTCGATCTTCCGGGAAGCCGTCGGCGTGTCTTCCTGCGTCTCGGCGATCTTCGCGCCGACCTCGGCAAGTCGGGCGCCTGGGCGCGCGTTTACGGCGGCGAATCCAAGATCACGGACGGTGTCGACGTGAAGTTGCAGACGACCTCGGTACAGGTCGGTGCGGACACGACGGTGTCCGGCAACTGGATCGTGGGCGGCGCCTTCACGTACACGAATCTGGACGCCGACATCTCGAACGGTACGGGCGACAGCGACAGCTATTCGCTTGCGGCCTATGCCACCGGCTTCTTTGACTGCGGCGGCTACGTCGACGTGATCGGCCGCGTGGGCCGTCTCTCGACCGACATTTCGGCGAGCACGCTCTCCGCTTCGGGCGGGGTGCTTGACGGAAGCTACGACAACACGACCTTCGGGCTCTCGGCGGAAGTGGGTTACCACTGGAAGCTCACCGACACCTTCTATGCGGAACCGCAGGTTGAACTCGCCTACGGTTACGTCTTGGGCGACGATTTCAGCGCCTCGAACGGCGCCAAGGTGAGCCAGGACGACTTCCAGTCACTCGTCGGCCGCTTCGGGGCCCGCGTCGGCGCGAACTTTGCCCAAGACAAGGGGTCGCTCTATCTGCACGCCTCCGTCAACCACGACTTCCTCGGGGAGGTGGACGGCACGGCCCGTGCCGGCGCCCGCACCGAGTCGCTTGACGGCGACCTCGGCGGCACGTGGGTGAGCTACGGCATCGGCGCGCAGTTCAACACGGACGCCGACCTCAACTTCTACGGCACGCTCGAGCGCTCGCACGGGAACGACTACACGGATTCCTACCGCTACTCGGTGGGCATGCGTTACGTCTTCTGAGCGTTTTGAGAGGTACTCCCCGGGGTCGTGAAGACGGCTCGGGTTGATAACTCATCGGCGGATCGGATCTACGGACTCGGTCCGCCGATTTGTATTCGGGAATGTCGTCGAGGCAAAGGGCTCTCATTTTCGACGACAGCGAAGCAGTGTGTTCGACGACAAAGCAAGTTCTCGGCGGAACTAGACGGCCTTCCGTTACGTACTTAGCGTGTAGAGAAGCTTTGTCAGGTAGTCAGATCGGGACATTCCCGCCTTGGCGGCCAAGCAGTCGAGGCGACGAAGGGCTCTGGAAGGCAGACTGAGGTCGACGTGCTCCAGTTTGTCCGACAAGGTCCCAAGATCGATGTCGAAGAAAAACAGGGAAAAATCCCCGTACTCGTCGTCGAATTTCAAAGAAGGGGAGGAGGAAGGCAGGGGGACGGCGCGTCCGGCGTCCAGCTCGGCTTCCATCCATCCCAAAGCGGCTTCGACGACGGCCCCTTCAAGCTCGTCAAGCGAATCGACTTCCGTGATAACGCCCGGGAGGTCAGGGACGGTTGCAGAGTAGACTCCGTTTTCTTCTCTTACGATGACAGGATATTTCATCAATTTTTTTGAGATGAGACTGACGTCCGTAGCATATACAACGCCATGGCGGTCCGCCCACAACCTACAAGAGTTGTTGTCCGTTCATCTCGATTGCCTCCGAATGTTCTTGCGGGAAGCCTGCGACGCCGTCCGCACGGGTGTTGACGGCGGCGATGTCCCGATCAACGTCGGGCGCAAACCGAGAGCATAAAGATTTCGTTTCGTCACAAGAAAGCTCTGAAAGCGAAGAGGCAGGCGAAGGAAATTCCGTACAATGCAGGTTTTCTTGATTTCTGAAGGACAACGATGGAAAAGACCGAACTGACGCTCGAAGATTTCGGACGCGATTCGATCGAACGCATGGAAAAGGCCCTCGAGCGCTTTGCGCGCGGGGAAGGCCTCTGCGTGGTGGACGACGAAGACCGTGAAAACGAGGGCGACCTCATTTTCAGCGCCGAACGCCTCACCGAAGAACAGGTGGCGCAGATGATCCGCGACTGCTCGGGGATCGTGTGCGTGTGCCTTACGGAAGAAGCCTGCGACCGCATGGAGCTTCCTCCGATGGTCGCGGACAACACCAACACGCAGGGCACCGCCTTCACGGTGGCGATCGAAGCCGCCGAAGGCGTGACGACGGGGGTGAGCGCGCACGATCGGCTCCTTACGATCAAGGCCGCGGCCAATCCCGAAGGGAAGCCCTCGGACCTGCGCCGTCCCGGCCACGTCTATCCGCTTCGCGCGCGAAAGGGCGGCACGCTCGTTCGCCGCGGTCACACGGAATCCTCCATCGACCTCTGCCGCCTCTCGGGGCTTCACGAAGCGGGCGTTCTCTGCGAACTCATGAACCCCGACGGAACGATGATGCGTCTCCCCGAAGTGGCCCGCTACGCGAAGGACCACGACATGATGCTCATCTCGGTCGAGGACATCGTCGCCTACCGCCGCGCAAAGGGCCTTTGAGATCCCGCCGCTTTGCCGCCCGACTTTTCGGGCGGCAAAGTGCGAGAATGAGGACGATCCATCTTCTTTTCACGCCGGTTTCGACATGCGAATCAAAGAGCTCTCCCAACGCTCGGGCATGGCCGCCTCGGCCATTCGCTTTTACGAAGACGAAGGACTTCTTCCGCCCGTTCGCCGCAGCGACAACGGCTACCGCAGCTACGGCGGCGACCACGTCGAGCGCCTGCGCTTCATTCAGCGCTGTCGCTCGCTCGACATGTCGCTCGAAGACATCCGCAGGATGACAGGCTTGCTCTTCCATAACGACGAGGCCGATCCCGACGAAGTGCACGACATTGTGGAAGAACAGCTCGCCGTTGTCGACCAGCGAATCGCCGAACTCAATCTCATGCGAGGCGAACTCCTCTCGCTTCTCGACCGTTGCCACCACGGTCATCACCACGCTGCGGGCGAAGTCTGCGGCATGGTCGACGCACTGCGCCACGAAACGCAAAACTGACGACATCCCGTGCCCAAGAACACCACAGAACTCTTCGGATTGCTGAGTTTTCTCGCGATCCTCGCGCTTTTTCTGCATTCCGTCTGGAAGTTTTCGCGTCGTTTTCCGAACGCGGACGACCGTGCGCCCACGGGCGTCGACGGCGGCCTTCTGCTTCTCATGACGGGCTGCGTAACGCTCACCGTCTGGTTTGCCGCGACGATCGCGGCCCGTGCGCCTCTCTACGCCCATCTTTCGGGCGGGGAACTCATCTGGACGGCCCTTCCTGAAGCACTTTCCGCACTCGGCTTTCTCTGGGCGTCGCTTCGCATCGTGACGGGGCGAAAGCCTTCGGTTAAGACCGAGGTCGCCCTTGTGCTCCTTGCGGCGGGGCCCGTCGGTGCGGGGCTCTTGCCCGCGCTTCGCGGCGAGGCGGAGTGGGCGTTCACCCTCTCGATTTCGGTCTTCGCGCTCTGGGGAGCCTTCTACGTTCTCAAGAGCGTGCGCGCCCGCCACGTCTTCGGGTGATCGAAAATTTCCGCTTCACCGAAATAAGCAAAGGGCCTCGGCGAAAACCGAGGCCCTTTCTCACAAACGGAGGAAAACGATTCTTACTCCTTCACTTCGAAGGTTTCCTCTTCGCTCAAGAGACCGCCGCGGATCACCTGAACAGGACGCTGGCAGCGGAATTCGAGCCAGGCGGTGGAGGGAGCGGAGCCGTCTTCGTGCGCGTCCACGGCGCCCGAGAGCGGAAGCATGCCGAGCTCTTCGCGCTGGCAGATGTCGCGGGCGCGCTGCTGCAGGGCTTCGTTGATCTGCGTCGCGCGGACGCTGCCCGGCCACTTGAAGTCGAGGCGCCAGACGTTGCCGACGACGTTGGAGAGGCGTTCTTCGCGGCCCGCGAAATTGCGGCTTTCTTCTTGGATGGCCTGGCAGCCCGTGAGGGTCGTGAGGGCGACAAGGCTGAGGAGAATCGGTGCGGTGAGGCTTTTGCGCATGACGTGAAACTGTAGGTTCAAAAAAGGGCGGCCTCGTCGCCGCCGGAATCCGAACATTGTACTTCGAGCGGCCTCCTTCGGGAGCGAAGGATTTGCAACGAGTCGAAAAGGGAGGACGAAGGGGAGGGATCCGCCGCGAGGACGAAATCTTAGGAAAAAAGCGGCGGGCTTCAGAAAGGATGGGTGTTCTGAAATCTATTGCGGGACAATTGAATGCCTTGACGTCAGTTGCGTCGGAGTCCCAAGGGGGAGCGGCGATTTATAAGGAAACCTTAATTTCCCCGAACTAGACTCCATGGCCATAGAATCGGCCTGCCGAGCCGAGAGCGGACGGGGCTTTCCCCGACCGAAAACAAGAATCCACCCTTACCTCAAAACGAAACGATACTCAATGAGCGCATTGATCGAAGTCTCGGGTCTCACCTGCGAACGCGGGGAAAGAACCCTGTTCGAGGGGCTTTCCTTCTCCGTGGAAGCCGGCACGCTCGTGCGCATTGCCGGATCGAACGGCGCGGGCAAGACGACGCTTCTGCGTCTGATGACCGGGCTCATGCGCCCCGTTGAGGGCGAAGTCCGCTGGCGCGGCACGCCCGTGCAGAAGGCCGCGCAGGACTTCTGGAAGGAGCTCTGCTACATCGGCCACCGAAACGGCGTCAAGGACGACCTCTCGGTCCTGGAAAACGTTCTCCTCAACGCCCGCATCGCTTCGCTCTCCGTCACGGAAGAGGAGGCGCTTGACGCGCTCGACGCCGTGGGGCTCTCGGAATTTCTCGAAGTGCCCGCGGGCCAACTCTCGCAGGGCCAGCGCCGCCGCGTGGCGCTCGCGCGCCTGTGGCTCTCCCGCTCCGTTGCGCTCTGGGTGCTCGACGAGCCTTTCACGGCGCTCGACGTCAAGGGCGTGGCGCGTCTCGCGAAGCTCATCGGCGAACACGTGGAGGAGGGCGGCATCGTCATGCTCGTCACCCACCAGGAAGTGCCCGTCGAAAACGCGCGCCTCATGGTGATCGAACCCGAACGCTGGTCGCCGAGAAAGCGCACCGCCGTCGAGGCGGCGCTGGACGACGAAGCGGCGCAGAACGCCGAACCGGTCTGAGGAGAGAAATCATGTGGCAGCTCTTTCTCACCATTCTTCGCCGCGACCTGATGCTTGCGCTTCGCCGCAAGTCCGACCTCGCTCAGGTGATCTTCTTCTTCGCCGTCGTCGTGACGCTCGTGCCTCTGGGCGTGGGCGCCGAAACGAATACGCTGCGTGCGATCGCCCCGGGCGTCGTGTGGGTGGCGGCGCTTCTTGCGGCCCTCCTGTCGCTTCCGCGCATGTTCGCGGCGGACTTCGCCGACGGCACGCTCGAGCAGATGCTCGTCGCCGCGGAACCCCTTCCCGTCATCGTTTTTGCGAAGGTCATCGCGCACTGGCTCGTCACGGGCGTGCCGATGACGGTCTTCGCGGCCCTTTTCGGCGTGATGTTCGACCTCTCGCTCGACGTGACGCTCGTCCTCGTCGCAAGCCTTGCGGTGGGGACTCCGATTCTGAGCTTCATCGGCGCGATCGGCGCGGCGCTTACGCTCGGCCTTCGCGCGGGCGGGGTGCTCACGAGCCTCCTTGTCTTGCCGCTCTACATTCCGGTTCTGATTTTCGGTTCGGGCGCGGCTTCGGCCGTCGCCGTCTCGATGAGCCCCACGGCGCATTTCCTCATCGTCGGGGGCCTCACGCTCGCGACGGCGGCGCTCAGTCCGATGGCGGTTTCCGCGGCGCTTCGCATCGCCGAACAATGATTTTCCAAACTCCTGGGTGAGCCATTTATGTCGATTACGAGTCCTGAAGGCTTCTACCGTGCGGCGGGCAAGTGCGTCACGCCCCTCATGGTCCTCGGCCTCCTTCTCTTTGTCGTCGGTTTCTACATGGGCTTCTTCGAATGCCCGATCGACTACAAGCAGGGGAATTCCTACCGCATCATCTTCATTCACGTCTCCGCCGCGTGGATGTCGATGCTCCTCTACATCCTGATGGCCGTGTGTTCGGCAATCGGACTGCTGCGAAACAGCCGGCTCGCCTTCATCCTTTCGCAGGCGATGGCGCCGACGGGGGCGCTCCTTTGCTTCATCGCGCTCTTCTCGGGCGCCTTCTGGGGCCGTCCCACCTGGGGCACCTACTGGGTTTGGGACGCCCGTCTGACGTCGGCCTTGATCCTCTTCTTCCTCTACCTCGGATTCATGGCGCTTCACACCGCGATCGACGACAAGCGCCGCGCCGACCGCGCCGCGTCCGTGATCTCGATCGTGGGCGTCATCAACGTGCCGATCATCTACTTCTCGGTGCAGTGGTGGAACACCCTCCATCAGGGCGCCTCGATCACGACCAAGGGTTCGTCCATGGCCGAAATCATGCTCTACACGCTTCTCGTCATGGTGGCGGCGGGCATGTGCTACGGGACGGCCGCCGTGCTCTCGCGCGCCCGCACGATCATTCTTGAACGCGAACGCCGCAGCGACTGGGCGCTCGAAGCCGCCAAGGGAGGCAAACTGTGAACTGGGCAAGCTTTTCCGACTTCCTGACCATGAACGGTCACGGCTTTTATGTGTGGTGCGCCTACGGGGCGCTCCTCATCGGGGTCGTCGCCGAACTGATTTCTCTGAAGCGTCGCCGCGGGGCGATTCTCACCCGTCTGCGCCGCGAAGCCCGCAACCGCAATCTTGAAAAGGGGAACTGATCCATGGATTCCAAGACCAAAAAACTCGCCCTGATCGGCGCCGCCGTCGTGGTGGTGGGCGCGGGCGTGACGATGGCCCTGCAGGCCTTCAACGAAAACCTCGTCTTCTTCTTCTCGCCCACGCAGGTGGCCGCGAAGGAAGCCCCGGAAGGCCGCACCTTCCGCCTGGGCGGCGTCGTCGAACCCGGTTCGGTCGAACGCCAGAAGGACGGCGTGACGGTCACCTTCAAGATCACCGACACGGCGCAGAGTGTGCCCGTTCTCTACAAGGGCATTCTCCCCGACCTCTTCTCCGAAGGGCAGGGCGTCGTGGCGCAGGGCAAGCTCGACTCGGCGGGTCTTTTCACCGCTTCCGAAGTGCTCGCCAAGCACGACGAAAACTACATGCCGCCCGAGGCCGCCAAGGCGCTTGAAGACGCCCACAAGGCCGGGGTGGCGAAGAAGGCCGCCGAAGAGGCCGCCGGCAAGCAGAACGTCAAGTCCTAAGCGCCGCAGCTTGGAACAAGACACCCATTTGGCGCAGGGTCGGCCCGTTTCGGGACCGACCCCTTTTGGGATTGAGGGGGCCCCCGATTCAAAGCTCCCTCGGACGAGTTTCCAAACTCTCTTTCATTCACCGGAGATACACAAGTGATTCCTGAAATCGGTCACTTTGCACTCATCCTCTGCCTGGCGCTCTCGATCGTCCAGGGGGTGGTGCCCCTCATCGGCGCGGCCAAGGGCAACCGCGCGCTGATGGCGGTGGCGCGGCCCGCGGCGATCGCGAACGCCCTCTTTGGCACGATTGCGTTCGGCTGTCTGGCGTATTCGTTCTACGTCTCGGACTTTTCCGTCCTCAACGTGGCGAACAACTCCAACTCTATGCTGCCTTGGTACTACAAGGTCGCCGCCACCTGGGGCAGCCACGAAGGTTCGATCCTCTTCTGGGTCGTGACGCTCGGCTGGTGGTCCGCCGCGGTCGCCTTCTCGGCCAAAAAGCTTCCCGCCGAAATGACGGCGCGCGTCACGGGCGTGATGGGGCTCGTCGCCATGGGGTTCCTCACCTTCATGCTCTTTACGTCGAACCCCTTCCTGCGACTCTTTCCGGCGCCCGCCGAAGGCGCGGACCTGAATCCGCTTTTGCAGGACCCGGGGATGGTCTTCCATCCGCCGCTCCTCTACCTCGGCTACGTGGGCTTCTCGGTGCCGTTCGCCTTCGCGATCGCCGCGCTCATCTCGGGGCGTCTCGACGCCGCGTGGGCGCGCTGGATGCGCCCGTGGACCACGGCCGCCTGGATTCTGCTCACGCTTGGCATCGCGCTCGGCTCCTACTGGGCCTACTACGAGCTCGGCTGGGGCGGCTGGTGGTTCTGGGACCCGGTGGAAAACTCCTCCTTCATGCCGTGGCTGACGGGCACCGCCCTCATCCACTCGCTCGCCGTGACGGAAAAGCGCGGGTGCTTCCGCATCTGGACGGTGCTCCTTGCGATCCTCACGTTCTCGCTCTCGCTCCTCGGCACCTTCCTCGTTCGCTCGGGCGTTCTCACCTCGGTGCACGCCTTCGCGACCGATCCGGAGCGCGGCCTCTTCATTCTCGCCTTCCTCATCATCGTGATCGGGCTCTCGTTCCTGCTCTTTGCCTGGCGCGCCCCGACCGTGGGCCTCGGCGGGAACTTCGGGATGATCTCGCGCGAATCGATGCTCCTCGTCAACAACGTTCTCCTCGTCGTGGCGATGGGGGCGGTCCTTCTCGGCACGCTCTATCCGCTCTTCCTCGACGCCTTGAACGCGGGCAAGATCTCGGTCGGGCCTCCGTACTTTGACGCCGTCTTCGGGCCCCTGATGCTCCCGCTCGTCTTCCTCATGGGCGTGGGTCCGCTCGCGCGCTGGAAGGAAGCCGATCCGAAGCACCTCACGAAGTCCCTCCTCTGGGCCATGATCGTCTCGATCGTCTTCGGCGCCGCCATTCCGCTCCTCATGGGCGAATGGAGCAACTGGGTGTTCGTCGGCTGCACGCTCGCCTTCTTCGTCGTCTTCGGCGCCGTCGAAGCCTTCCGTCAGCAGATCCGCCACGGCGAAGGCAGCGTCGTCTCGAAGCTTCTTCGTCAGCCGCGCGCCTATTGGGGCATGCACATCGCCCACGTCGGCGTCGCCGTCTTCATCATCGGCGTTGCGCTCGTCAAGGGCTATCAGTCCGAACGCGACGTGCAGATGTTCGTGGGCGAAACCGTGACGGTCGCGGGCTACACCTTCGAATTCAAGGGCGTCACGAGCACGCGCGGTCCCAACTACACGGCCGACCGCGGCGAATTCGTGCTCTCCCGCGACGGCAAGGTCCTCGAGACGCTGCATCCGGAAAAGCGCAAGTACTTCAGCTCGAATTCCATGCCGATGACCGAAGCCGCGATCCGTCACTCGATCACGGGCGACGTCTACGTGAGCCTCGGCGTTCCGACTTCGGACGGCGGCTGGGTGGTCCGCGCCTATTCGAAGCCCTACGTGACCTGGATCTGGTTCGGCTGCATCATCATGAGCATCGGCGGGCTCTGGGCCGCTTCCGACCGTCGCTTCCGCTCGAAGAAGCGCAAGGACGCCAAGACGCAGGCCGCTGCCGCCTAAACGGATGAATCGGGGCGGTGCCGCCGCCCCAAGGAAACTGACATGAAAGCGAAATTTCTCATTCCCTTCGGCATCTTCATCGTGCTTGCCGGGTTCCTCTTCAAGGGCCTTTATCTCGACCCGCGGACCCTTCCGTCGGTTCTGATCAACAAGGAACTCCCGCCCTTTGAACTGCCCACCCTGTGGGATCCCAACACGACCTTCAAGACCGAGGACATGAAGGGCAAGGTCTGGATGCTCAACGTCTGGGCCACCTGGTGCGTTCCCTGCAAGCAGGAACACCCCTACATGGTGAACCTCAAGCGTCGCGGCCTCAAGACCCCGATCATCGGCTTCGTCTACAAGGACAACACCGGCGCCGCCGCGCAGATGCTCAAGACTTCGGGCAACCCGTACGACAACGTCATCTACGAAACGAAGAACAAGGTCGGCATCGACCTCGGCGTCACGGGCGTGCCGGAAACCTTCATCATCGACAAGAAGGGCGTCATCCGCGCCAAGGTGAGCTATCCGATCCAGGACGAAATCTGGTTTGACCAGATGAAGCCCCTGATCGACAAACTGGAGGCCGAATGATGAACGTGAAGTCTCTTTTTCTGACGGCGCTTCTCGCCGTTTCCGTGGCTTCTCCCCTCTGCGCGCGCGAAGCGGCGCCGACCGCCTTTGACCCGGTCGCGCACAAGCGCGTCGTGGAAGTTTCCGAGCAGCTCCGCTGCCTCGTCTGTCAGAACCAGTCGATCGCCGAATCGAACGCCGAACTCGCCGTCGACCTTCGCAATCAGGTGATCGAGCAGGTGAAGGCCGGCAAAACCAATCAGGAAATCGTCGACTACATGGTCGAGCGCTACGGGGACTTCGTCCTCTATCGTCCGCCCTTCAAGACGAGCACCGTGATTCTCTGGGTGGGCCCGGTCGTCCTCTTCCTGGGCGGTCTTCTCGCCTTCTGGATCAACCTGCGCCGCCGCAAGCAGACCGTTACCGAGAGCACCAAGCCGCTTTCCGAAGAGGAAAAGGCCCTGGCCGAAAAAATGCTCGGCAAAGATAAGAAGGAGTAACCCGCCGTGCTCACCACGTTTATTGTCATTGCCGTCCTCATGTGCCTCGTCGCCTGCGCGGCCGTGGGTCTTCCCCTCTGGTTCGGCAAGAAGGACGAGGGCGAAGCCAACCGCCGCGAAATGACGCTCAACATTCTGCGTCAGCAGGCCGAAGACCTCGAAGAGGACCGCAAGGCGGGCCGCATCGACGAGGACGAATACGAAGAGACGCGCCTTGAACTCGAGCGCCGCGTGCTCGAGGAAACGCGTCACGACGAAAAGGTCGAGGCGCAGAACCATTCGTCGCTCTCGCGCATCCTCGCGGTCGTGCTCGTCATCCTGATCCCCGCGTCCGCCGCCACGGGCTACATGGCGCTCGGACGCTACACTGCGATGGACGAACACTTCCTCGAAATGATGGAAGCGCAGAAGAAGACCTCGGGCGGGCATTCCGCCGCCGAAATGTCGCGCATCATCGATCAGCTGAAGGACCGTCTCGAAAAGAACCCGATGGACCCCGAAGGCTGGTTCATGCTCGCGCGCACGACGGCCTCGGTGAACCGCTTTGACGAATCCGTCGAAGCCTTCCGCCGTCTCTCGGAAATCGTCCCGAACAACGCCGACATCATCGCCGACATGGCTGACATGATGGCCGCCGCTAACGGGAAGGTCATCACGCCCGACGTCGAGAAGCTCCTCAACAAGGCCCTCTCGATCGACCCCGATCAGTGGAAGGCTCTCGCGCTTCTCGCGATCCATGCCTGGGACAAGGAACAGTACGCGCGTGCCGCGGAACTCTGGGAGCACCTCCTTCTCGTCGTGCCGCCGGAATTCCCGGACATCGAGCAGATCCGCGCCAACATCAACGAAGCCAAGCGCTTGGGCGGCGTGAACGACAACGTCGCGCGCATCTCGGGCGACGCCGAGGGCGGCAAGGCCGCCGCCTCGCAGGGGGCCGCCCCCGCTGACAAGACGCCGGTTCCGACTGTCAACGCCACGGCCGAATACTTCGTGGCTGGCACCGTGACGCTCAGCCCCGAGCTCAAGGACAAGGTGAAGCCCGACGACGCCGTCTTCATCTACGCGCGTCCCGTGACGGGGTCGAAGATGCCGCTCGCCTTCGTGCGCGTGACGGTGAAGGATCTTCCCTACAACTTCGAACTCAATGAAAACATGACGATGGCGATGGGAGCCGAAACGATGGAAAACCACAAGGAAGTCGTGGTCGGCGCCCGCATCTCCAAGACCGGAAACTTCATGCCGCAGGCGGGTGACCTCGAAGGCGAAATGAAGCAGCCCGTGGCCGTCGGAGACCGGGGCATCGCCCTCATGATCAACGGCATTCGCAAGTAAGGCGAAACCTGCGTCACCCTCCAAGCCGTCCCGGATTCGTTCGGGGCGGCTTTTTTCTACGTGCGCCCAGCAGCGCACGTGTGTTTATGTGGTGAAAGTCCACTGGTCGCCCGATCGGGGGAAGACCTAGCGACTCGGCAGAGTCAGGGAGGTAACGAACTGATGAAGGAAGCCGATAGCAAACCGTCAGCCTGACGAACAGGAAGCGGATGTGAGGCGGGACGATTGGGAGAGCTGGCGCAATTCAGTTAACCCAGTACCGATACGGAAAGTCGTCACGTAGATCCGACGGGTAGGACGGGAAGCGCATGTGTGATACCTGGGGAGATCCTCCGCGGTGCCGCAAGGCTATCGAAACCGTAAGGCGTAGAGACGCCACGGAGGAAGTCAGCCGAGGCCGTAGTAGGCGCAAGCCGAAGGGCCGAATCTAAATTGTGCGAGTAGAGAGTGTGCTACTCCTTGCGCTAACGGTAGTAGCGTAAGTCGAAGTTTGTTAGTACAGCCTGCCGAAGGGCGGAAACGGAATTTCCGTCTGGGGGTTCATGGTCCAAAGACCGAATGATGCGGCAAGGGGAGCACGCACTGGACGAAAGCAGGGGTGACAGTGACAAGACACACCATCAATTTAGAAACCGCCGGATGCCGAACGGCACGTCCGGAAGCCCGTGTCACTGGCGGGTTGCGGTGTGGGAGGGGGAACTCGTGAGGGAACCCCCTACCCGATCCGGCGGGACGAAACGCAAAACGGACCCCGCCGCGAGGTTGAGGTCCGTCTTGAGAAAAGCAGGGAAGACGCCCGATCAACGGAAGGTCGTGAGTTTCCGATCGAGCACGGCGGCGAGCCCTTCCATCAGGCCGTCGACGTCGAAGCGGTCAAACTGCTTGTCTCCCGCTCGGAAGAGACTGTTTTGGGTCGGAGCGGAGACGTCCACTTCGCAGAGCTTGACGCCTTCCTGGTTGTAGGCCGTCGCGCGAATCATAAGTTCGGTGCGCGTGGGAAGGTTGAGCGTGCGCTTATCTCGCTTGAGGAGTTCGTAGGGGTAGACCCGACGGACTTCCACGTTGATCTTTTCCCCGTTGCGGGAGGTGCCGTTGCGAAGGTACTCGAGGCTGTAGCGCAAGGCCTTGCTGAAGGCGGATCCGGCTTCTTCCTCGGGGAGACTGTAGGAGAGGGTGACGCTGCCGTAAGGACGCGCCGGCTTGTTGAGCCAGGTGAAGCCCACCGTGACGTAGGGAAGGGGCGAGCGCTGCGAGCCGAATTTGTTGAATTCTACGGAGTCGTAGTTTCTGCAGGCGGGGATCAAGATGGGCTCTTCCTGCACCTTGTTCGCAAGGCGAAGCGTGATGAGTTTCGAGAGGCGCTTGACGTGATTGTTCACGGCGCGGCGCACGCTCCCGTCGTCGTTCACGAGCGTCGAATACTTCAGGTTCGGCGTGACGAGGAAGCCCGTTTCGTCGTATTGAACGTTGGCGTAGACCTTGTCCTGGCGGTGGATGACGTCCGCGCGCAGCGTGCCGTTCGCCTCTTCGCAGATCAGCCAGTCGTTGCGGTGGGCGGCCTGGATGGCGGCGTTGCGGATTTGGGCGATCGTCTTGTTGTTGGCTTCGCCGCTGAACTCCATGGGTTCGCGCTTGCTCGCGCAGCCGCTCACGAGAAGGGAGCCCGCGAGGACGGCGGCGAGGAAAAGTTTCGTCTTATTCACTGTCTTCTCTCAAAAAGTATGTTGCACAGTCTCAAGAAACGAGAGGCGTTTTACCGAGGTTCGGCTAGTATAGAAAAAATGTAGGGAGAGAGGGAAGATCGGGAATCACCCGCAAACTTCTCGTGTCCGAGACGCATGTAGCAAAAAGCGCCGCTTCCCTCAGCAGGGCAAACGGCGCTTGGTGTCGATTCAGACGAGGCGAGGCTTAGCGAACGCCCACGAGCTCCACGTCGAAGATGAGCGTGGCGTAGGGCGGGATGACACCGGGATAGCCGTCGGGGCCGTAGGCGAGGTTGTAGGGGATGCGAAGGATGCGCTTGCCGCCCACACGCATGCCGCGGATGCCGTATTCCCAGCCCGGGATCACCATGCCGGCGCCGAGCGTGAATTCGATCGGTTCGCCGCGTTCCACGCTCGAATCAAAGACCGTGCCGTTGAAGAGCTTGCCCGTATAGTGGACGCTCACTTCCTTCCCGAAGACGGCCTCTTCGCCCGTCCCTTCGAGGATCTCTTCGACCACGAGTTCGCCCGGAGCGGGGACTTCTTCGGCGGCGAGAAGCTCCACGTCGAAGATGAGCGTGGCGTTCGGGGGAATCACGCCGCCCGCGCCGCGTTCGCCGTAGCCCATGTGCGGCGGAATCGTGAGGGTGCGCTTGCCGCCCGTCTTCATGCCGGCGAAGCCCTGTTCCCACCCCTGAATCACGCGGCCTTCGCCGAGCGTGAAGGTGAAGGGCTGACCGCGCGTGACGCTCGAATCAAAGACGGTGCCGTCTTCGAGCTTGCCCGTATAGTGAACGGTGATGCGCATGCCGGGCTTGGCTTCGACGCCGTCGCCCACCTGGGTGTCGAGAATCTGCAGAGTATCAGTCATTGTTGTGTCCGGTTGCGAAGCGGAGCGCCTCTTGACGAAACGCGTCCGACTTCATGACAGGGAGGAATCTGAAAATGGTAGCAGAGAACGCCTGTTCGCCACGGAGAATTTGCTTCGGACGGACGCAAAAAAATCCCCGCGGGCCCGAGGGCGGCGCGGGGAAAAGTTCTGTGGAGGCGCATGAGGGACGCCTCACAGGGAGACAACAAACCGATTACTTCTTGCGGATCGTGAAGTTGTGGCAGCTGTTGCACATGAGTTCGGGTTCCGCCTTGTCGGCCTTATGGCAGTCCTGGCAGTTCACCGCGCCCAGGTGCGAGCGGTGCGGGTTGGGTTCGAGACCGGCCGTCTTCTTGGCGAGGTCTTCGTACGAGCCGTGGCACTTCATGCACTGATCTTTCTTCACCCAGCCCGAAGCTTCGGGGAAGGCGGCGCCGTGAATTTCGGCGAGGGTCTTGCCGGCGGCGTGAGCCGAAGCCGTGAAGGCAAGGCCGAGAGCGACCGCGAAAGCGGCGATAACGGTGTTTTTCATGATGTGAGTCTCCTAATGCGTCAGTTCTTCTTCGCGCGCTTGGCGAGTTCAGCGCCCGCGATGCGGCCGTAAACGAGCGCGGCACCGAGCTGCGCGCCGCCGGCGTAGTTGTGGAAGAAGATCCCGCCCGCGGAGTTACCCGCTGCGTAGAGGCCGGGGATGCTTTCGCCGTCGAGATTCTGAATCTCGGCCTTGGCGTTGATGAGCGGACCGCCGAAGGTGGCCGTCATGCCGCCCTGGAAGGGAACCGCGTAGAACGGCGCCTTCTTGATCGGGTGCGGCTTCTTGTAGGTGCAGGGCGGGTTCATCTGATCGAGCGTGCCCTTTTCGACGGCTTCGTTGTAGGCCTTGACGATGGCGGTGACGCGTTCGACCGGAAGCTTCACCTGCTTGCAGAGCTCTTCGATCGTGTCGGCCTTGCCGTAGGGGTTGTTCAGGCGGTCAAACTTCGGAATCACCTTGTCGAGCACCGAGCAGTCGCTGTCGACGATCACCCAGGCGTAGTTGTCGAGCGTCATCTGGGCGGTCGTGCGGGCCTTGATGACGTAGGTGTTGTTTTCGTCCATGTAGCGCTGACCGGAGGTGTTGACCTGCACGCCGTAGCCCGAATTGAGGACGTCGGCGGGGTTCACGTGGGTCTTCCCGAGGATCGGGCCGCTGTGGAACTGGTCCATGTTCACGAACTTCGTGTAGAGCGGCATCGTGAGCGAGATGTTTTCGCCCGTCGTCGACTTCGAGCCGCGAAGCACCATGCGCGTGGCCCAGCCGCCGATGTAGCGGTCGACCATTTCGGGGTTGGCCGAGAAGCCGCCCGTGCAGATGCACACGCCCGCCTTCGCGAGGAAGGACTTCTGGCCGTCCGGCGTGAGAACCTTGACGCCCGTCACGGCGAAGTGTTCGTCGTGGAGGAGTTCGATCGCCTTGTGCTGGAAGAGGATGTCGATGCCGCGCTTCTTGCAGGCTTCCAGGAGCTTTTCCACGAGACGGCCGCCGCCCGTGATGCCTTCGCCCACGACGCGGCAGGTGCGGCCCAGGCGCGGATAGGGCATGGGACGGATCTTGCCGAACTTCACGCCGATGTCGGACTCGAGCCAGTCGATGCCGGCGGAGATGTTGTCCGTGTAGACGCGGTTGAGGATCGGGTCGCCCATCTGCTTGGAGACGTCCATCATCATCGCGTAGAAGTCTTCGGCCGTGTCGGTGATGCCTTGTTCCTTCTGGTGGCGCGAACCCCAGCCGCAGACGGAGCCGAGCGCGAAGATGGCGTTGCCGTCGGGACGGTCCTTCTTTTCCATCACGGCGACGCGGATGCCGAGATCGTGGGCCGTGATCGCGGTGATGAGGCCGGCGGGACCGGCGCCGAGAACGACGGCGTCATAAGCGGTGGAAGCCTTGGGGGCTTCGGCGGCAGCGGCGTTGCGGGTGAGGCCGGCGCCGGCGATGCCCGCGGCCGTGCCGAAGAGCCCGGTCTTGAGGAGACCGCGGCGGGTAAGTTCCTTGGACATGGAGTTTTCCTCGTTGAGTCAGTCGGACCGTTTGATGGGGTCGGTCCGAAGGGAAACGTTTCGGGCGGCCGGGGCCGCCCGGTACGTTCTGAGTATCGAGGAGAAGCCTACGTACGTAGGTTTGCGAAAAATCAAGCCTCGGGGTGCTCTTCGGGTTTTACCTAAAAGCGCCGTAAAGCCCCGTCTCTTCAGGGCGGGGATATAAGGCGCCATTTCTTCACTTCGACGGCGTTTCCTGCTGTCGAATGTATTCCTTGATCTTCTCCAAAGGCGCCCCGCCGCAACTGGCGGCGAAATAGGAGGGTGACCAGAGCTGTCCCTTGTAGTAAGCTTTCTCCAACTCGGGGAACCGCTTTCTAAGCATACGGCTCGTCACGCCCTTGAGGCTGTTCACGAGCGACGAGACCGCAACCTTCGGCGGATAGCTCACCAAAAGGTGAACGTGATCCTTTTCTCCGTCCAATTCCCGCAGTTCGGCGCCGAAGTCCCGGCAAACCTTTCCCGCCACCTCCCGCATCGCATCCAGGTGTTGCGCCGTGAAGACTGATTTTCGGTATTTTGTAACGAAGACCAAATGCACATTAATTTCGAATACGCAGTGTCTTCCAGTTCGAATGCTTTCCATAACTTCGTAAGACCAAGTGCTATAATGCTCTTATGATCCTACGAAAAGCCTTTCAATTCAAGCTCAAGCCCGACGGGGCGACGTGCCGCAAACTCTCCCGGTTCTGCGGCTGTGCTCGTTTCGTCTACAACAAGGCTTTGGCTTGGAACCGCGATCAGCGTTCGTCGGATCCGGACTTCAAGATCTCGTATGCGAAGCTTTGCGAACAGCTCCCGGAATGGAAGACCGCAGAGGAAACGAAGTGGCTGTCCGAGTGCCACAGTCAGGTCCTGCAGCAAAGTCTCAAGGATCTGATGCGTGCTTTCACGAACTTCTTCGAAGGACGCGCGGACTTTCCGAAGTTTCATAAAAAGTTTCGCAACGAAGATTCCATCCGCTATCCGCAGGGTTTCAAAGTGGACGAAGCCCGTAGACAGATCTTCCTGCCGAGCATCGGCTGGGTGAAGTATCGCCGTAGCCGCTTCATCGAAGGAAAGCCCAAGAACGTCACCGTCAGCCGCAAGGTCGACGGGTGGTACGTCTCCGTGCAGACGGAGCGGGAAGTGTCCGACCCGGTTCATCCCGTGCAGGGAGACGAGGCAGGCATCGACATGGGCGTTGTGCGTCTGTACACCTGCTCCGACGGCACCTATGAGAAGGGTGTCCGTTGTCTGCGGGACAAGTTGGACAAGCTCGCGAAGGAGCAGCGGCGCCTCAAGCGGATGGTCAAGTTTTCCAAGAATTGGATCAAGCAGCAACAGCGGATTGCCCGTCTCCACAAGACCGTGGCCGACAGCCGTCGCGATCTGCTTCAGAAAGCCTCGAACAGACTCTGCCAAAACCACGCAGTGCTCTATCGCGAAGATCTGAAGATCAAAAACATGACGGCGTCGTCAAGCGGGACCGTGGAGGAACCGGGCAGGAACGTGAAGCAGAAGAGCGGTCTGAATCGTGCGATTTTGGATCAGGGATGGGGAATGTTCTTTTCCCTCCTCAACGCCAAGATGACCGAACTCGGAGGGCTGGTATTTGCGGTACCTCCGCAGAACACCAGTCGGACGTGTCCCGTCTGCGGGTGCGTATCGAAGGAAAACCGCAGGACGCAGGCGAAGTTCCGATGCACGTCCTGCGGGTACGAGGACAATGCCGACGCCGTTGCTGCGATCAACATTCTCGGGCGCGGGCAGCGCCTCAGAGCCTGTGGGGAGCTCGTTCCTGTGAACGCAGCTCAAGTGAGTCGACCTTCCCGCAAGGGGAGAGTCGTCCAGCAGCAGGAACCCGTCGAAGCGACCGTTGGCGGCTCAGCCGCCAACGGCACAGTAGGGAATCACCGTCCTTCAGGGCGGTGAGGATGTCAACTGATGAGGGAGCGGCAGCGTCACCGTGGCGGTGAGGCCGGGTTCGGGGGCGTTCACGGAAAATTCAAGTTTGCCCGCGTGCTGCTCGAGAATCCCGCGGGCGATCCCGAGACCCAAGCCCAGCCCCTCGGGCTTTTCGCTCGAAACGGGCATTGTGAGGCGCTTTCGCGCCTCTTCATCGAGAACGGGCCCGTTGTCGCGCACGTCGATCGCCACCCTGCGGTCGTCGCGCCGCACGGTGATCGAGATCTTCGGGTTCGGTCCCTTCATCGCCGCTTCGCGCGCGTTTTTGAGAAGGTTCACGAAGACGAGTTCGATTTCCAACGCCGAGACGGACACGACGACGTCCGTGTCGCCCGAGATCGTGAGGGGAACGGGTGCCTTGGCGCCGCTCTGAAAGTGGGAGACGGCGTTTTGGAGGATCTCCGAGAGCGGCGTCTCCTTTCTTTCCGCGCGGCGGTTTCTCGCGTAGGCGCGCACGCGCTCGACGATTTCCTTGGCGCGCGTCGCCTCGTCGGCGATGGCGTCGGCCGCTTCGGTCACTTCGGGCGAGGGATTCGTGCGGGCGAGAAGCTTCACGAGTCCTCGGGCGTAGAGGCGGATCGCGGCGAGCGGCTGATGGAGTTCGTGCGCGAGCATGCTCGAGAGCTGGCTCACCATGGTGTTGCGCTCGAGAAAGAGAAGGCGCCGCTCCTGTTCGGCCTCTTTTTGCGCGAGGCGGCGCACTTCGAGCGTGCGCTTTTCGAGAAGGCGCTTGGTGTTCTCAAACTGCCAGAGAAAGAGCAGCGCCACCCCGAGGAAGATCAGGATGAAGGGAAAGTATTCGGCGAGAAAACGCTTCCAGACGGGTTCTCGCAGATAGCGGTAGGGACCGGTCTTGAGCGCCCGGAAGAGTTTGTCGATCGAGAGATAGTCGGTCGCGACCGCCCAGCTTCGACCCCGTTCAGTCGGGGGCATCCGAAGGAAAGCGAGGGTCGTCGCCGTCACGGCCTCGGGCGTCACGTGCGGAAGGGCCGCGAGCGTGTGCGCGGGATAGAGGTCGGTCGAATGTACGCAGGCGCTCCTGCTTTCCTTGGGCGCAAGAATCCGCAGATCCTTGGCCGCCGACGGATCCTTTTCAAGAAGTTCCTCCCAGGCGCAGAGCCGAAGAATCCCCACGTCGGCGAATCCGTATCGGACCTGCCTAGCGATTTCGTGCGAGGCGTTCTGCGCCCCGATGAAGGTGCGGGACGAGAAGAAATGGTCCGGATCGTTTCCTGCGAGCGCGATTTCGCCCATGGCGATTAGATAGCCCGAAAACCCCGAGGGACGGTTGGCGACGAGGTTCTTTCCCGCCAGGTCGCCGAGCGTCTGCAGATCCTCTCGGTCGCGGCGCACGAGAAAGGCGGAGCCTTCGTTTTGGTTGGCGTTGATCGCCCCGTGTCCCAAGGTCGTGACGATGGGCTTTGCGCCCGCGTCGGCGAGACGCACGACGAGCCCGGCGCTTCCCAACACGAGGTCGACGCGGCGCTCGCGCGCGGCGCGCTCGAGTTCCGGCACGGGCATCGATCGGAATTCGAGGTCGTATTGGTCGGCGAGCGGCGCCGCCGCCCGATGAAGCGCCTCCGTGATGTCGCGCCCGTCTTCGGAGAGCGCGAATTCCGTCACGCCCACGATGAGCTTGGGGCGCTCGGTGGCCGGGCGCTCCTCTGCGACGGAAACACCGAGCGTCAGGGCGAGGAGAAGGCTGAGAACGGTGCGCATCATTCAGAGTCCGAAACGAGCCGCACGATCTCGGCCACTTCGCGCGGGGTGCGAACGCCGAGTTTGCGAAGAAGATTCGCGCGGTGCGCGTCGACCGTTCGGGGCGAAACGCCGAAGCGCTCCGCAATGACGCGCGTCACGAGGCCTTCGGCCACGAGCTTTGCCACGCGCATTTCGCGCTCGGTGAGCGTCTCCCAGCGCGCCCTCGCTTCGTCTTCTCCAGGACCGCCGCGAAGTCTTTCGTGGTGCATGCGGCAGGCCTTTTCGACGGCGCGCAAAAGGCGTTCCTCGTCGACGGGCTTTTGCAGAAAATCGACCGCGCCCTCGAGCACGGCGTAGACCGCCGTGTCGATGTCGCCGTGGGCGGAGAGAAAGATCACGGGCAGGACGTTTTCCTCGACCTTCAACTGATGCTGCAGATCCGTCCCCGTCGCGCCCGGCATCTTGAGGTCGAGCACGAGACAGCCCGGCATCTTCGGGTCGTCCTTTTCGAGAAAGGAGAAGGGGCCGTCGTAGGAAACGCTCTTCCAGCCCTCCACCTTCAAAAAGAAGGTGAGGGCGCGCCGCAGGGCCGGATCGTCGTCGACGATCCGAACGAGGGACGTCTCCTGCAGGATTTCCTTCGTGAGCGTCATGGCGGACCTCAGAGAACGGTGACGACGTCGTTCAAGGCAAAGCGCGACTTCGGGCGCGAGGCGTTGCGGTCGTCGCTTGCGCGGTAGCCGACCGAGACGCCCACGACCGTGTGGAAGCCTTCCTTTTCAAAGTCGAAGATCCGGTCGACTTCTTCCATCACGAGGCCGCCGAGGCAGGTGGCGTCGAGCCCCATTCCCGCCGCGGACGTGAGAAAGGACCCCATGGCGAGCATCACCTGTTCGTGCGTCCAGAGGCGGGGGGTCGACTCGGGCGTGCGGCAATAGGCGTCGACCGCGGCCTTGCGGAAGGCGTAGAGCTTTTCAATGTCCGCCGCGGAGTCGTGGCGGCCGTCTTCGGTTTCCTTGGCAAAGAGCTTCTTGAGGTGGGCTTCGTCCAAACGGTTCTTCGCCAAAAAGAGAATGATGAGGGGCGCGTGTTCGACGCGCTCGAGGTTGAAGTCCTTCACGGCGGGCATGAGCCGGGCCTTCGCCTTGGGCGTCGCGAGAAAGACGAAGCGCCACGGCTGGATGTTCACGGACGACGCGGAAAGCCGCAGGATTTCCGCGAGCCTCCCGAGGGTTTCCGGGGCGATGCCGCGGGTCGGGTCGTAGTGTTTGCAGGTGTAGCGCGTGCGGGCGAGTTCGAGCATGTCCATGAGGGGCTCCTCAAAATCAATGTCTGTCGGAAGAATTTGTACCACGAACGCCCGTCCGACGCAGAAGAAAAGAGCGCGGTCCGCCGCCTCGGAAGGTTTCCGGGGCTCCTCGCTTGACGAAACCGAAGGAATTGCGTAGTTTTTCCTACACACCTTCATTGAGGAGAATCGTCTTGACCCAATTCACTTCCACTCGGAAAACCGTCCGTTCCGCCCTCCTGGCGGCGAGCTTTTCCGCGCTGCTTGCGGGCTGCGGCTCGATGAACCTCGGCGGCGAAGCCAAAACCGAAGCCGCCGCGGAGGCGGCACCCGCCCAAAACCAGCAGGCGGAACAGTCGCCCAATACGATGACGGTCGCGGCGGCCGAGCGTAAGAGCGTGCTCGTCTGCGTCGTGCAGGATCCGAAGCAAAACGTCGAGGCGCTCGAGCGCGCCATTGTCGAGGGCGTCAAGGCGACGGGCGTTACGGCGCGCGTCGTGAAGGCGGGCGACAACGTTTCCGCCTGCAAGGGCCTGATGACTTACGGCGTCGCCACCAAGGACGGGAAGTTGACCGGCATGGTCTATCAGATGAACGAAGGCAACAAGGTCGCGCTTCGCGCCACCGGCCCCGCCAAGGACGGAAAGATGACGCTCCATCAGGCGGCCTCCTATGCGGCCAATTTCGTGCTCTATTGGCTCAATCCGAAGCCCGCGGCCGAACAGAAGTCCGCCGCGGAGCAAAAGCCCGCGTCCTGAGGCGACGGCAAAAAAGTCGGGCGACCTTGGTTTCTTTCCGTCGTCCGCCGCCGTCACCAGATTTCTTTGCCTGCGGGACGGTCGTCGTCGACTTTCTGCAGGTTTTCCTGCGTGATGCCTTCCGTCAGCTCGGAAAGCGAAAACTTCGGCAAGGGTGTGATCCTTTTGAGGATCCACCCTTGTTCGGTTTTTGCAACGCTCACTTTGCTACCTTCCGTCAGACCGAGATCTTCCGTGAGCGCCGCAGGCAGACGGACGGCCAGATCGTCTCCCCATTTTTCGACCGCGAGTTCCATGATCCGCTCCTTGGATGTGCCGAGTGATGAAGGCATTATGGTCGAGCGGATCAGTTTTTGTCGTGCCGGGGAATTGATCTGCAAAGGATTTCAAATATCCGTTCAACGAAAAAGGGAGAGGTTTTGGGCTATTTCCCAAAACTGGTAGGTTTTGCTGTCTCGCTATCAGTCAAACAGTATCCATAGCCATCGCTTAGGGATAGGATTGAGCAATTCCTTGCTCGTCCCTTGATACGGAATTCCGGAAGGATTAGTACGACACTTCCGTCGTTGGACGGAAAAGCTCTGCCCGTCCAAATGCCGGGATGCTTCCCTTTTTGAACAGTCATACGCACCAAGTCTCCCAATCCGACGCCGTGCGGACGCTTCGTCCGCATGAAGTGGCAGATCGGGAAACCGAACTTGTCGGTTCTCGTCCGCTTGTACTGCCCGCGTCCCGTGCAGGACACGTTCAGCACCTTCATGCCGGGTTCGTACGACACGCCGTTGATTCGGCCTACGCAGAGCGCGTCGAACCAGTGTTCCTTCGGCACGCCGAAGCAGTGACGATTGAACTTGGTCAGAGCGCCGGAGCCGGTCCGGATCGGCAGGCCTGTCGCACGCAGGGCTTCGAAAAGCGCCCACCGGGTGGCGTTGACCGATGCGGCGTCTCTCAATGGTGTCTTGAGCCGCTTTCGAATGCGGGCCAGAAGCTCGGGCTTCCCTTTGAGGAATTCCTCAATAGGCCTGGCCCCCTTCTTTTGGTTGCATTCGACGCACGCGATCGCCAGATTAGAAAGACGGTTGGAACCGCCTCTCGCCTTCGGAACGATGTGCTCCACGTTGAGCGGCACACCGCTCTTTGCGCAGTAGACGCACCTGCGTCCGAACTTCTCCAGGAGGTACTCCTT
>ERZ772805.745-NODE-745-length-34043-cov-20.760445_pt1 | contig 34043 bp, 46 predicted proteins | sample MGYA00511344_ERZ772805 | MGnify/ENA primary metagenome ERZ772805 (study PRJEB29015, sample SAMEA2737730) | human gut metagenome | biome: human gut; feature: human-associated habitat; material: faeces | place: China | collected 2012 ...
AAGGATGTTTTCTTCCGACAAATTAATAATTTTGCAGTTGCCGGTTGAGAGTAGGATCCTACTCATTCAGCATAATTGCCTCGTTTTCTTTGTCGTTTGAAAAAAATGTTGTAATTTTGCGGTATCTGTTAGAACACCAGTAAAAGTCCGTTTGTAGCCCGATATGCACCGTTTAGAATTTTCGTAAAAGACCTGTTTGTTAGCTTCGGCGACGTTCGAGTCCCAATGACCCAGGGGACTTTCCGAAAAATGCTTGCTCAAGTTCCCCGCGACCCCAAATTGAGAAAGGGGGAATAGCAAGATTTAACCCCGTCCCTTTGCTTCCTGTTTAGTCCCGCGAGGCGAATTGCTTCCGAAGAGTGCTAAACAGGCCGGTAGCAAACCATTTATTACTACCTTGATGAGCGTACATAGAGTTTCGACCGCAGGGACTTAAAAGTGAGGTTTTCCACCCCACTTTTTTTTATGCCCTTACGTTTACTGTCATTCCATGGAAAAAGAACGTTTGAAGCCCCACGCAGAAGGATGTTTTTTCCCTCCGGCAATACTCCTGTAAATAGTTACATACTGCCGTATGCGGTATTTCATGCGCACGATTTCACCGCCACTGTCCTTGCCGCCCGTACTATTAAGACGGGCTATCTGCAAGCCGATAGACGCATAGCCGGAATGTTGCGTGCCCTTGGTGCTTGCAGTGCCTTTCAGCACTATTTTTTTGCGCACCCCTTGGATGCGGAAAGTGCCGTCGCCGGAAACATAGAACAGCGAAGCGCACAGGCCTGCCAGTTCCTTTCCTATCAATGCCCTGTTGTCCGCTCCTGGTGCCACATCGATACATTTAGGCACATACCATTTGCCCGGCGTCCCCTTGCTTAACCGTATGCCCTTAAAATGCACATACTGCGTTTTTGCGGCTCTCTTTTTACGGATCCCCTTATTCTGGCTGTACGCCTTTGGCCCGCCGGTGGCCCGCCATGCGCTGCGCTTTTTCTTGCGAAGCAGCACAAGGGAGCAATCCTCGCCAATAGCCCCGTGGCGCACATAAACAGTTGTACCGACTATCTTAACATCCAAGTGCATGGCGGTTTCCGTCTGGTGCTCCCATGCGCCCCATGTGGTACGGTCGCCGGTGCGCACATAACGGCTGTTACTGCCCTGTATCAGTTCCTGGCGCACGTTCTTGCTGCCTTGTTCCGTCACTATGAGCGTGTAGTCCGTCGCTCCGAACAGGGCGACACTTTCAGAACAGGACAAAACGCAGGCGGTACGCAGCCCGTTAATCTGTTCTTTGGTTACTCCTTTCAGGGGCTTGCTTGTGAGCTTCTGCGCCAAAGTGTCTTTGAGGTACTCCAGAACCGTGGCAGGAAGGTTTTTAATCTGCTCCGCCAAAAGGGCATTGCTTGGGAACGCCCCAAGCGTTTTGCCGGACACATTGGCAAAACTGTTGATGTCGTAGCTTTCCACCCCCTTGGCCGTGGTGAACTGCGCCCGGCGGTATGTCCGTGCCTCCAGATACTTCTCGTCGTCCGCCTGGATGTCCTCCCTTTCGGTCGTTACCGTTACATATTTCACGGACGGGGAAAATGCCGGATTCTGCATCAGTTCCAGAACCTCCGGGCTGCCGTTCTTTTGGGTAATGACCACAACGCCGCCGGTCTCAGTCTGCAAGATGTAGTTTTTGCCACCTATGCCGGCCAGACATTCAAGCAGCTTTATTTGTGATTGGATAAAGTCCAGCGTTTCGGTTGAAAGCGGATATTTGCCAACGCCACCGGTGGCCGTTGTCGTACTTGTATAACTTGCGGTATTCATTGTTTAATTGCTGTTAATTGGTTAAACACATCCGGGGACCAGGTCGTCATTATCTCCAAATCCTGACCGACTGAATACAGGCTGTTGGTTTTAATGTAATGCGCACGCTTGGTCACGAGTTTATATCTGTCCACCATTGCCTTGATTTCTTCCAGACGCGCCCAATAGGTACCCGGAACAAATACCACAAAATCATTTTGAGCAGCGTTAAGCATCTGCTCACTGTATAACACCGGCACTCCCTTTCCCTCCTCGGTAACTGCCAGCGTAATGTTTTCCCCTGCTTCCGTAACGGCATACAACCACTCACCCTCCTGCTTGATGTTGCCGATTTTGAAGCCGGGACCAAAGTAGTAGTTTAACACGCCCCGCAAATAACAGACTTGCCCGTTATGCGTCAGGCGGAAATTATGCTCCTTGCGCCGCCCCATGAAGTCCTTGTAAACCCTTTCCACTCCACTGACGCCGGCACGCAGCATCCCGAAGATGAGGGGGCGGCGTAACGACATAGGGAGCAGAAGGGCGACAAGCCGCTTAAAATCCATTTCAAACATCATTCAACGGCTTTATAAGGTTGGTAGTCCACGGTCAGGCTGTTGATGCTGTAATAACCGCTGTAAGGTCTGTTAAAGCCCGTTACGGTTTCATAGTCCTTTGCGCTGTGCGGCTTCACCTGTACGCTCTTGATGTCTGCCACCTCGACGCACGGAAGGGCTTGCAGGGCTGCCATAAGGTCGCTTTTACGGAATACACCGTTAAAAGGCAAACCGGTAATGACCGACTGTACGGCTTCACGCACAGGCTCGGAACCGTCGGCAAGTATGCCGGCGCCGTTTCCGTCCAAGCTCAACAAAGTGGGGTCGTAGTAAATCACAAGGGCAATCCTCATGTCGTCCGCCGGCTCGTTACGCACCTGCACGGAAACACCCGCGTCCTTGATTTCGTCCAGATAGGCACGAAGTCCGGCAAGCTGCGTATCGGTCAGCTTCGCAGGGTTGCCGTCGGCATCCTGCCGGGCGACCTTGATATATACCACGGTATTGCTTTCGGTAGCAACGGCATATTTAACCACCTTGGCGGCTTCTATGTCCGTGGGGGACATTGCGCTTGTGTCGTAATAATCACTGTCAGCTACAAGTTTGTAGCCCTGCATATATGCTTTTGTCTTTGCCACATACCAGCGCAGGGTGTGGGGCTCCAGTTCCTCAATGAGTTGCTCCACCTCCTGGCGGTGCATGTCAAACAACGACTCAAGCGACCACACGGCAAAGGCAAAAACATAGAACAGGATATTTTCAAGGCTCGCAGCACTGAAACAGTCCTTGAAAGTCTTTTTACCGTCAAGCCCGTAGGCGGACATGACCGCCGGCTGTTTCATCCATTCAGCGGTCATGCCATTCTTTATGTCCTCTATTGTTCGTGCCATAGCCGGAACAGGTTAGAGGGTTCGTGCCAGAAGTTCGTCCACCTCATCCTTGCACTGGGCACGCAAAGCGGAGAACTGCGCCAGTTCCGCAGCGTGTTCCGGCGTGTCCTTACCGTTGGCAAGGGTGGCGATTTGTGCGTCAATATCGTAATGGAAGCCGATAAGCCCGGCGACAAACTTGTCGCGGCGGTTCTCATCAGTTACACCGGCCGCCTCAATCAGGGTGCCGCCGTCGGGTTGGTCGCCCGTGTAGGCAAAGCCCGGCACACTTTCGCCGGTCTCGGGGTTGGTGACTTCACCGGCCTGCTCATTCAGATAAAGCAGCACATGGCTTTCATCATACTTTACAAACTTTTTCCTTTCTGTGTAGGTTGCTGTGTGGTTCATTGTTTATTTGCTTTTTAATCGTCCGGATCGACGATTTTATAAAAGCACCGATTCCGTTCGATTGGTTGTTTAATTATTTTTGCCCTGAGCGGTTCCGTTATCTCCACACCCTCCAACTGACGTATAAGCGCCTGGCTGCCCGTAAAGGTTATATGCTGCACCCAGCTTTTAACCGGGACGCCCTGGTCGTCAATTACCGGGCGGCTCGTGCCGTCGGCCATTACTTCCATTAGCGGCTCCTCAATCTCATACTGGAGCGTGAGGCAGGGTTCCGCATTGTGCTTTGACGGTGCAACCGTGTAGCCGGTCAGGTGGATTTCACGGTTCAGGATTGTGTCGATGTGGTACTTCGTACCTGTCAGGTTGCCGGACTTTGCCGGAACAAGTTCACTAAATTTCTTCATACCAAGTATTTTTAATAGATGTTTGCTGTTGCAATGCACCATGAAGCCGACACGCGAAGCGGTCCGCAACATGATATCGGGTTCGGGTACTCTCTTTTTCCTCAGCTTCGCCACCTCCCTGCACAAGCCTTTTTTGTTGCGCTTGCGTGCAAGGCTGTGGGTGTGATAGGTCACATAACCCACAAAGTCAATTCCCCGGCTTTCCACCGGGAAAATCTGGTAATTGCTTTTCATTGACAATTTGCGCTCGGTGTTCAGGTAGTCGTTTATGAATACACGGACACCGTGCAAGGTCGCTTTGTCGCCGGCCAGCACCACAATATCGTCAGCATAGCGGTAATAATAACGCACCCCGGCCACCTCTTTGATGCGGTGGTCAAGTTCTGACAAATAAAGATTAGCGAAGTATTGGGAAATATAATTGCCGATTGGAACGCCCGGGGCACTGTCTATAATGCCGTCAAGCAACCAAAGTACCGCAGGGTCTTTGATTTTACGGCGTATGACCGTTTTAAGGATGTCGTGGTCTATGCTCGGGTAGAACTTGCGCACATCCAGCTTGAAACAGTAGCGCGTACCCTCCGGGTCCTCTGCCAGGTCCTTGCGCAGTTGCTTAAGAAGGGAATGAATGCCACGCCCCTTTATACAGGCATGGGTGTCAGCCGTGAACTGCGGTGTCCATATCGGCTCAAGAACCTGCATAATAGCCCACTGTACGACCCTGTCCCTGAAAGGAAGTTTGTAAATCTCGCGCCTTTTCGGCTCACACTTTATGAAGATTTCATAAGGGGAAGTCGCATAAGTCCGGCAAAGCAATTCCGTGCGTATCTCTTGCAGATTGTTTTCAAGGTCTGCAAAAAATGCCTGCACCTCATCGCGCCGGCGCTTCCCATGTGCCGCATTATAGGCGGCGGCTCGCAGGTTGTCAAGCGAACAGATTCGCTCGAACAGATAGCCGTATCTTTTCATCGGGTCTTGGGGTCATTATGTCGGGTCTTTGGGTCTGCTCTGCACGCTTCGGAAACGGTCAATACCATACGGCTTTTGCCGTGGTCTTACTGGCATCCTCTGCATTCAAGTTATCTTTTGCCAAGTGGCACGGTCCAGTCCCTTTATCGCAATGCTGTATTTTTATTCGTGCAAGTATAGGGGCGACGAGTAATTCGCATTCGCATTCGAGGGCGCATTGTTCGCATTCACGTAGAACGCGCCTGCATTCGCACCATTGTTAGCGTTACCGCCAGCCGCGCGGACACGAAGGCTCACTACTGCAAGGACTGCAACCGGTTACTGGGTGTTTCCCTCGTAACAGGATGCAAAATTAACAATTTTACACCACATTACGGCATACAACAGCAATTTTTCCGCTAAAAATTCGCCCGCCTGCGGCGGGGTTTGGATGGCTCCGCCCCGCCGCCTTTCGGGCGCCTTGGTATGTCAAAATTTCAAAGATCTCTTTTTGTTCCGGTTTCCCGGGTGGGTTTTCATTTTTAGCTTCGCTCCGTTTTCGTTTTATTCGATTGCCGGGTCTTCCGCAAAAAAGCAGAGGGGCGACGAGCAATGCGCATTCGCAGCCGAGGGCGCAGAGTTCGCAAACACGCAGAACGCGCCCGCAAACGCACCACTGTAAGCGCTACCGCCAGCCGCGCGGACACGATGGCCGGTGGCCGTGGCTCCGTTGGTATAGAAGTAGTCACAGTAATAGGTGGATGGGCTGCCACCCACTTCCGTAGGCATGGCACACAAGCCCTCGAAACTCTTGCGCTTGATATAGCCCTCTTTCTGCGGACATTCTGCAACCTTTTTAAGTCCCTCAATGCTGTTAGGGTCAAAGGCGGTTGCCATGCTCTGGGCCACATATACCTCCGTTTTTACTCCGGCTTCCTGGCTGACTGTCAGGCCACGCACCCAACGGAACAAATGGCCAAAATGGGCATGTACCAAGCCAAAGAACACAGGCACGTTAAATGTCTTATACGGGGTTTCCTGGTCCTCTGCGCTTTCGCTTGCAGGCAATGAGTAAGAAACCAGGCCCGTGCCGTCGCCCATTTCAAGACCGACACTGGTAGGAATAACGGGGTAATTAGCATTATATCCGCCCCAGTCCGGCATATCGGTTACACCTGTGCCAAAACCGCCCTGATACAGGCCGTCGGCATCGCGTTCCTCCTTGAATGCCGCCTGTGTATTACGGTCGCCCATAATGACCAGGATAAGGATTTCAACGGCTGCCTGTGCCACAAACCAGTTGGCCTCCCAACCCTCGCCACGCTTGCGGGCGTTGGTGCCAAAAGCGGTCGTACTGATACTTGTTGCAGCCATTCCCAACATCGTGGCCTGTGGCGTGTCAAGTGCCGGGCGTTTGGCGTTTGTGGCAAGGGTTAGGGCGGCACCGTTACCTCCTCTGTATCTTTCCTCCTCGCTGATTACAGAACACAGTTTGTTTTCCGTGCGGTCCATGACACCGGCACCCAGCCAAGATGTGCCACCCACGGGAATACGGTAGCTTGTGCGCCCCTCAATAGGCTTTAAGGTTATGGCCCAGTAACTGCGTGAACCCTCGCGCCAGGTGGTGAAGTACCAGGGACGGGACCAGCACCACATGCACTGACCCATTGAGCCGTCCAAGGCCGCAGGGCTGCCGTCCTCAAACTTGGTGCTGTCTTTCGGATCAAGTTTGCGCATGGTGAGGTCGTCCGCCACAAGGTAGCGGCCAAGCCCCAAGGTATCAGGCAACTTTTTCAGGGCTTCCAACGAACCGAACCAGCCGGCTGCCTTGGTGGTGGCGTTGTCCTCATTCCACCAGCGGCCCGCTATCGGGTTGCCGGCTTCGGACACGGCACGCTCAAGCTCCATGCGCCGGGTCTCGCCCGTCTCGTCCATGACTTCAATCTGCATAGCGCCAAGGTCGCCGGTTGCCTGTTCCAGCTCATTGATGCGCTTGCCGTTTTCAAAGGCTGCCAGCAACTGCGCTAGCTTCGCCTCCTGTTCTTGTGTAAATGCCATTTTAATAACTGTTTAATGGTTGTTTAATACTCGTTGCTGTATATTTCGTAATCCTCATCGCTTACCGCGCTTATGCTGACGGCCTGATAATTGGCTTCTGTGGCTTGCGTTGCGGAATAACTTTTAATCACTACTTTGGTTATGTCGAAAATATCAAAGAAGGCACTGTAAACCTCCAAGGGCTTCTTTTCGTCCAGGAACTCACGGAGCTGCCGCAGTTCCTCGGTCGGGTAGTCGTCCGTTATGACACCGCCACGCACCGCCTGGACACCTATAACAATGTTGATAGCCCAGTCGCCCTCATTTATGTACTCTTTCACTGTGCCGTCCCGCCCGGTCAGGGCTGTGCAGACAATACGCCGCTCACGGCTGACCGCCGCCACTGCGTCCGTTATTTCCAGTTCTGCGCCGTCCTCCTTGCGGAAGGTAAGAGTACAAAGGGCGTAACGGCCCTCCCAATATGCCCGGTCGGTTATCGGTGTGCCGACCTCATGGGTGGTTATGTCATTGCCGCGACCCTCCCAGCTCGGGGCTTCGCCTGTGCGTCCGGGCTTGAACCTTATAAGCGACTTTGCAGCGAACTGCGCCGCACCGACCGCCATAAATGATATGCTTACGGGTAGTTTCATTCTGTTGCCAGTTGGGTATCATTGAGCGCACCCATTAAAGCCTCAAGCACCCGCTCCTTAATCTGTTCGGTGCCCTCGCTTACGGTCGCTGCATGCAGTTCTATGCGCTCAACCAGTTTCTCTATGTTGATTGTCACGTTGCGGATTTTTCCGCTGCCACTGTCCCCGGATGTCGTGCCTTTGCCGGTGGCCGTCCCCAGACTGCCGCCCGTGGGGTCCACCACCTTGGGAATTTCCACCTCGGGGACTTCCGTCCCGGTTCCGTTGGTGGCAGGGGTCTTTCCTTTGGCTTTCTCCGCTGCCTGCTTCTTGGCGGCTTCGCTCATTTCTGCATCGTATGCCTCATTGAACGCCGCGCCTATCTGCTTGCCATAGTCGGAAAATCCGGCTTTCAACTTATTCAAGGCGTTGGAAATGCCTTTTGCATCAAGGCTGAAAGCGGCTTTAATGAGGTCGCCGATAGCACCGAATGTCTGCTTTGCAAGTTCTCCGATACCGGTAAAACAGGCTTTGAAAGCTGCCCACGTTCCTTTGAGCACCGCCCTGAATTTTGCGGAAGTGTTCCAGAAGTACACACCAATGGCGATAAGGGCGGCTATGGCTGCCGCTATCCAGCCCACTATCGGGATATTCATTATCGCAATACTTACGGCACGGCAAGCGGTCTTTGCGGCTGTGGCAAAGGCGGCAAAGGATGTGGAGGCTATGGTGGAAAATGTCGCGGAAGCTGTGCCGCCGGTCACGAAGGACAGAACCAGTGCACCCAAGCCTTTAAGGGCATTGAATATGCCGACCGTGGCGAAACGAAGCACCGCAAAGGTGGCCTGCACCATATTGGCCTTAAACCCGCCGCTCACGACAATGCCTGCCGCCAAAGTTTGGTTATACATGACAAGACCGACGGTGGCGGAAATAAGGCGTGTGCGGATTGCGGAAAACATCCCGGCCCAGTTCAAACCTTTTATCCACATCATCAGTTTGCCGACACCAAGCAAAAGGGGCATGAGCTGCGCCAATGGGGTCAATAGCCCCATAATGGCTCCTGCCCAAAGGGTGGTGTCACCGGTGGCCTGGAAAACCGATATTTTGAAGTCCTCGATTTTCTGGTTCACTACCGCCTGGCGCTCGGCATAACTCTGCATGATGATTGCCGCCTGGTCTGTGGCGCTGTTCGTCCCGGTAACGGCTTGCGTGAAGCCGTCCAACGCTTCTGTGCCTTGTATCAGCGCACGGGCGGCGTTGGCGTTCTCCACACCGAAAAACTTTGATAAAAGCGCACTGTCGTTTAACATAGGCTTCAACATTTCGAGCCGCTCTTTCAGGCTCTTGCTGTTGTCGCCCAACGCCACCACATCAATGCCCGCCTTTTGCAGTTCCTCGGCTGCCTGCTTCTCCACAAACCTACCCTTTGAAAGCTGACCCAGCACGTTACGAAGGGCGACACCGCCCTCACTGGCTTTCTTGCCGGCTTTGTCAAGCACCTGGATTGCAGCGTTGGTTTCCTCAAAGCTGACATTTGCCGCCTTGGCTGCCATACCGCACTGTTGCAAGGCTGCGGATATTGCCGGAAGCTCTGCCGACCCCGCCTGACCCGCTGCCGCCATTACGTTCATCATGCGCGCCATTTCCTCACTGGCTGCCATTGGGTCCTCAAGGCTCACGCCGTACTGGTTCATCGCCGTTGTCAGGACCTGGGCGGCCGCCACGCCGTCGCCTCCCATCAGCTTACTGGTGATTTGGATGTTGTCACCCATAGCGCGCAGGGCTTCGGGATATTTGCCAAGCTCCGGGCTTAACTGGGACAAAAGCAACTTATAACCCTCCACGGCCACACTGGCATCCGTGCCGAAGGTCTTGGCGGACTGACGGGCGAAGCTCTCAATCTGCTTAAGACTGTCACCCGTAACGCCTGCAACGGCGCTAAGGTCGTGCATATTGCGGTCAAGCGCTATGCCGGACACGCTGAATGCGTCTGTCGCCTGCTGCAAACCTGAAAGGGCATTTTTAACCAAATCAATACCGGCCAGCACCGTGGTAAGTTTGCCGATGCTGTTCTGCGCACCGTCAACCTTGGCCGAAAAGTCCCCGGTCGCAGTGCTCATGCCGTTAATGGTGGCAGTATAATTGCCCCCGATATTGAAAATGTAGTCAAAAACGTTAGCCATATCAGATTATTTTATTACTTTTGCATTGTGTTAAGTTCCTAACATTATGGTCAATATATTAGCTCACATAATAGGTTGGATTTTCGCCGCTGCCTTGGTACTCGGTATCTTGGGGCTTGTCCTCTATTTGATTGACCTTTTCCGCTTCACTCTCTCAAAGAAAAGTGCCGGGCCGCTTCCGTGGTGGATGTTCTGGCGCTCTTAATGCTTCTTTTCGCCGAATAGCGCCGCGATAAGTTCCGCGCGGTTCCGGTTGCGCCACCGTTCAAGCCAAAGGGCCTGACCGTAGAGTGCCGCCCATTCCTCCTCCGTTTCCACTTCGTCAGGGTCTTTGTGAAGGTTCGCCCGTATCAAGGCGCAGCCCTTGGCGAATGTGTCCTCGTTATCATCATCCGCCAAAGTGTGCGCCTCTACAAGTTTTTTATGGAACCCATGCAGCCGTTTACCAGCTTGCCGAGCTGCACCTGCACCGCCATGAAAAGGACGGCGTCCGTGCCCAGTTCCTCACTGCCACCCAGCCAACAGTTGTTAAACATTATCTTGCCGGCTTCCACCTCGTCGGTCTTGGATACCTTGGTTATTGCCTTGATTGTCGCGAAGTCGGGGCGCTTGAAATAGCCTATATGGGTGTCCTCACCGTCCACGATGTCCACACGGTAGACCTTGCGGTGCTTGTTCTTCCACGCTGCCAACTGCTCGGGGGTAACACCCCCGTCGAATGTCTGTGCCTGTACGGCTTCTTTATTCTCGTTCATACTGTTTAATTGGTGTTTAATCGGTTTTTAATTGACTGCCAGTGGCCGTTAAGGTCATTAACGCTTAACGGCCGCTGATAAGGTTTTAGGCTGCTTTCGCACCCCATTCAATGTGTGAAGGTACGAGCGGAAGTTCAACCTCCTGCCCGGTGTCGCCCTCTTTCCATTTCCGGGCGTTGCCAGAAAACTGGCAGTTGCGGATTTTGTCGGTTACGATTATGCCGCTGTCAGGCAGATACTGGACAATTACGTCAAAAGGCGGAAGGTCTTGCAGTCTGCCGTTGGGTGCCTGCGCCTGGAGCGCCTGCACCTCTTCCTGATACAAAATCAGTTTGCCGTTAGGGGTTATGCGCCCTTTGGCTCGACCAACAGGGTGACGGCCAGCGCCCCATTTGTTTACGACTTCCTGCTCGTCGCCGTACTCTATGCCGACAATACCCGTTACAGGTACGCCGCCGATAAGGATAACAATATCGGCCCATGCGCATAGCATACCATTGACCAAGGGGATGCCATTGTTTATTACACTTGCCATTTGTCTTTATTTTTTGAGGTTATACGGTTTTTGCGAAACCGATCTTAATGTTGATATGGCGGATTACAGGACTTGCCACGTTCTTGATTACGATGTCTATGCGGCTTGTGCTCGCCACATCCTGCTCGGGGTCTATCTCGGCTTTGTAGCCGCTCAGTTCCCCGGCGCGCTCCATGTCCTCGAGCGCATGGTTCGCAACGCTTTCAAGATAACTTACGCTGTAACTTGCCAGCTTGCCGGTCTCTGCATCCACATAGACATTACCGCCCAGCTCGGGCACTATGTAGGTACGGACACCGCGCACGGCCTTGTCCATGGTACGCACACTCTCAATGGCGGCGTAGTCGCTTGTGGCTTCGTCCATGGTGTGGCTGTCGTTCATATAGCTGCCGGTCTGTCCGGGCTGCGTGATAAAGAACAGATAACGGGCTTTGTCCAGCTGCTCCACAAGGGCCTTGTCCAAATCCCGGTAAAGGGTTCCGTCACCGAAGGCGGGGACACTTATGCCGGTCGGGAACTCACGCACCCACGCAATGCACTGGTGGACCTTGGCACGGCTCAGAAGTCCCAGAACGGTGCCCAGTCCGCTGACGCTGCTCTTGGCTGCGTTGCCCTTGTCTTTATAGAGGGTTGCGCCCGTTCCGCTGCCTGCCTGGCCGATTACCACGCTGACACGGCTCTTGCCGATGCCGGCTGCGTCCTGCGTTATCTGTTTGATGTTCGCCACTTTCGGGGCATACAGAATGGACAATTCGGCTGCCTGGTCTGCCAGCGTGTCGCCAATTCCTTGCAGAGTGACGATGTCGTCGGCACTCATGTTGCGGTCGCCACACCATACGCCTATCTGCCTGATACGGCCACCGGCATAATTCTGCACGGTTTTCAGTTCGGCAAAGCTGTAGGCGTCATTTGCGCCGGTAGGCTTGGCGAAAATACCGACATACAGGCTGACCGCCGGATTGGTGCGGTAAATCTCACTGAGGTGGTAGTGCATCACCCGGACCGCCCAACTGGCGGCGTCGGCGGTGATGCCGGCTGCTTCCGCCGCGTCTATCGTGGAAAGGGGCTGCACCCGGTCGGTCTTGAAACTTGCCGGGGTCTCCGCGTCGGGCAGATAGGCCACAAAGCCGGATATATGGTCCTCGCCTTGCAGCGTCTTGGGGACATTCCCGTTGGTTCTTTCGATGGTTAGTCTTGTGCTCATTCCGCCGTTACTTTAATAAGTTCTTTATTGGGCAGGTTGGCGGCGTGTGCCTTTGCGTCTCCCTCTAAGGGGAAACACTGGCCGTCGTCCGTCACCCATACCTGTGCCAGTTTGTGAAGTTTGCACGCTTCACGACCCACTGCCTTAAGCATTGCCGGTACATCCGCCTTGCCGGGCTTCTGCGCCTTGGGTTTGGTGTTGCCCTTGGGCTCTTTTGCCTGGGTTTCGGGGGCTGCTGCCTCCGTCCCGGTCTGCTTGGTATCTTTTGTTTCGTCTGCCATGTCGTTTATCGTTTTTTGAGTTTATAAATTATGTACCCGGCTACTGCCAGGATAATGATTGCCACGCCCCACATAACGCCCTTTTTGATGCACTCCCAAAAGCTTGGCGGTCGTTCCGCCACGACTACCGCTTCGGACAATTCGCCACCGTCATAGGTCTGCGCTTCCTTGACTTCGGCGGTTTCCTCTGCATGGTATGCCGTCACTTCGCGACTGGTACCGGTGCGGTCGGTGCGCTGCCTGATCCGGGCTTTCACTGGATGCGCCCCGGTCTGTGGGTCCGGCTCGGCTTCGGTGTCGTAGATTTCAATCTCCGTAACCGTCACCGCCTCGGCGGTTTCCTCATGGCTCTGCGCCTGTTCCTGCCGGGTCTGCGTTTCCTCCTGCCGGTTGGTGGTCTCCTGGATCTGCGTTTCCTGTCTGGTGCTCTCCAGAACTTGTCGGGTAGAGGAGCAACTCGTACTTAACAGGGCAACGCTCAACATGAGGACACCCCCAAATGCGCTCAAGCGCGACATTAAGCCGTTGTACGTCATTCCTTAATTTGTTTATTTCGTCTTGAAGCGGCGGAACTATCGACTGCATGAGGATGTCGGAAGCCTTGCGCACATTTTCAAGCTCGTGGCTCTTTACTTCGGCGATTTTGTCTTTCAGCTCCGCACGGAGCTTGCCGACCTCCACCTCATATTTTGCACGTTCGACTCTTCGTCCTACCCACGACCCTAACGGGCCGGCTACCGCCGCGACAAGCGATGCTACTATGGTAGTGATTAGTTCGCCGCTCATTCACGTTGTTACTGTTTTATGCCTATGGATTGCAGCCACTCCGAAACCTCGAAGCTCGGGCAGGCTTTCATCCATTCGCAGGGTTCTATTTTTCCGTTGTTGTTTCTGTCGGGGCTGAGGTCCCGGTGGCCAATGATTTTTACATCGGGGTGGCGCTTGTGGAAGTCGCGCACATACTCGGCCATTGCCTTGCGCTGTGCTGCGGTTCTGGTGTCCTTGGGCTTCATTTGGCTGTCAAGTCCTCCGGCATAAACAATGTGTCTGCTTACACTGTTGTAACCGGCTGCCCCGTTGGTGATTTCCCAACCGTCCACAAATGCGTCCTCGTTGTTCTTCACAAGCCGCTCACGGGTGCCGTCCAGCCGAAACAAGTCCGTATAACCGACCTGCCGCCAGCCACGCCCTTGGGGCTTCGGGCTTGTGTGCATCCGCCGGATGTCGGCGGCGCTCACATCCCTGCCCTCAGGCGTTGCAGTGCAATGGATAACCAGATATTTTAATTTCAGCTTTCCCATGCGTTAGGCTGCCGGTTTAGGGGCGCTCACGATTGCCGCGCGGCTCTTGGTGTCAGTCAAAGGCAAACAAATGCCCCACTGGCGGAAGTTCACAAGGTTGCGGTGGTAGAGTGGGTCATTCTTGGCGTCGCTGTGGTAGAAGGTGGTGGAGCCGTAGGCTTTCATCATACGGCCGGCGTAGAACGCCACGGAAGCGCGGGCGTCACCTGTTGCAACCGTTGCACCCCAGGCTTTCTTCTTGCCGGTGCTCATGGTGTAGTATGGTGTGCCGTCATACTCGTAGATGTCAAAGCCGTACATGCGGCAAATCTTGCCCTCGGTCTGGTTGATGTTGTAATGCTCCTTGAACTTCTGCTCGGTCTCCAGCAGGTCATTTACATGGTCACTGCAAAGCACCAGGATGCGGTCTTTCTGGGGGATGCCCATTGCGTCAAACTTGCGTTTGAGGGTCAGAATGTCGTTATAGGTCATTTTCAGGCGTGTGCCGTCACTCGCTCCTGTGGTCTTGATTACGGGCGCACCCTCCTTGTCTGCATCCGGGGCGATTGCGTGGATGGCTTTCTGTGCTATCTTCTCACGCAGCGCGTCACGGTGGCGCTCCTGGACACTGGCCATTTTGTCGTAACTGATAGCGTGAAGCTCATCATCTGTTACAGGGGTGGCCTCGGTGTCGAACTTGTCAAGGCTGATAGGCTTGTCTGCGTCCGTCAGGGACGTAATGGCAAGGGGATAACTGGTGTTGTTCACAAGCACGTTGGGGTCGCCTCCCATTTCCGTGAAGTGGATAACATCATTTTCCACATATTGGTTATAGGAACGGATGCGCTGCATCCAGCCCAACGCCTCGGGGGCAGTGCGGAAAGTCTTAATCATTTCACCCGTCCAGATTTCAGTCAGGACACCGGCACGCGCCACACCTGCGGGGGCGAACTGCCCGGCAACAAGGGCAACGGCATTACCTGCCACTACTCCGATGCCGGGGTGCAAGCCTACCACAGAAGCAAGCACGGCACCGGAGGCACTGTTGAAAGCTACCGCGCCCACAATAGCGAACAGGGCGCACATCACTTTTTTAAGAAAATTGCTTTTTGCGTTCATTGTTTATTACATTAATTGGTTGTTGTTCGGTTAGTCTTTGAGTTCCGGGCAGTCGACACCATATTCAGCCTTGAAAAGCTCGGCATACTTTGCGGGATTGTCCTTGCGCAGGTTCATAAGTTCCTTTTCGGGCACTTCACTGAGCTTTGCATACTCCTTGGGCTGCGCCGCGCTTCCGGGGGCGCTCTCCTTGCCAAGGTGGAGCACTTCGGTAGGCTTCTGCTGCGGTGCCATGAGCTTCAGCGTGGTCGTCAGGTTCTCCAGTCCGGCGGACTTGCCCAACTCAATGAAATGGTCGCGGTTCTCTGCCACAATTCGCCTTTCTGCGATGGCCGCGTCTACCGCCGACGTTACGGCCGCCAACTGGATGGTCTCTGCCTGGTCGGCCTTGGTTTTGAGCAAGCGGAGCGATGCCAACGCCTGCTCCTCGGTCGCTGTTTCAGGCAAACCGAGCAGGGTTAAAAATTCCTTGTTCATTTGGTTGTTTATTTGTTGGTTACTATTGTCCTCACCCTCGCTCTGCTTGGGGTCGGCGTTTAATTTCAACATGGGGAGTGCCGGGTGTTCCTCACCGGCTGCAAGTGTCAACAACTTACCTTCGTGGTAAAGCCCTACCTGTAAAGCGTCGTCATTTGCGCCGATGTCCACCACCGACACCTCTATCAATTTACTTTTGGTAATGGTCGGGCGTGTCTGTCCTGGCACAAGCAATGATGGGTCGTCGCTCACCTCTAACACTTCAAGGCCGGCGCTGAGCATGCGCAATGTGCCACGCTCCCATTTCTTTGCAATGTTGCGCTCTTCTTCCGTGTCCTCGTCAAATTTTGGTGTGCCATAAATAACATCTCCATCCTGCCGTACTTGTTCTATAATGCCAATAGGCATATTTTCCCGACCTCCACGTCGGTGCATATAGAGGAGTACCGGGTTCTTATGATATTGGCCAAGGTCTATTCCCTCGGTCAAAACCCTTGCGCCATAACTATTAAGGCTCGGGGTGGTTATTATTGCTTCTTTCATTCGTCTAAAAAATAAAGCCGGGCCCGCGTAACGCCGCAATGGTGTGGAGGGGTGGTGTGCGCTCGGGGCGCCGGCTTCGTTAATCAATCTTTTTACCTTATACTGATTGTTTGTTGCGGAGGCGGGAATCGAACCCGCGACCTTTGGGGAATGAGCCCAACGAGCTACCGCTGCTCTACTCCGCTAAGTCGTTCAGCACCGCAAAATTGCGCACATTTTGAAGCACGGCAAAAAAGAGTGTAAATCTTTTACACTCTTTTTTATTGTAAGCCCATTTTAAGCCAATTTTGCACCGTGGAAGCGTGTCCATAGTGGATGCGCCATACTTCTTAAAACTGGTTTTAATATGAATGGCAACTAAAAAAGAACTTGAAAAGATGCGCGAACACGCACGACTGCTTTACATGCAGGGAGAACCGCAGAAGGCCATTGCGGAAAAGGTCGGCGTTTCGGCACAAACAGTAACCAAGTGGGTGAACGACGGGGGATGGCAGGCTGCGCGCTCCGCTGCCAACATTACACGCCCGGAACTTGTAAACAAGATTTTGAAAAGCATCGACGTACTGGTCGAGGACCTCGTGAATGAGCCAAGCCCGGAAAAGACGGCGGCCGCTGCTGACAAACTTGTGAAATTCTCCGCCACCATTGAGCGGTTGGACAAAAAAACTTCCGTCGTGGACATTATAGAGGTATTTATGGCTTTCAGCAAGTGGCTACAATATCGTATGAGCTTCGACCCGAATGTAACCCCCGAACTGATACAGACAATTAACCATTATCATGACCTGTTCATCAGTGAACAGCTCCAGAAAACTTTTTAGCGCATGGCAACAAAAGCGGAAATAATAAAAGCACAGGAACGGTGGAAACAACACTGCGAAACCGTACAGACGGCCACGGCCGTAAACATAAACGAGACACAGGCGCAACGCCTTGCACGTATCAGACACCTGCGCACGGATTATGCCGCTTTCGTGGATTACTATTTCCCGCACTGGACCGTAAACCCGGAAACCGGCAAAGCGACACCATGCGCACCTTTCCATGTGTCTGCCGCCAACAAAATTTTGAAGGACCGGAACCTTAAGGCGGCTTTCCAGTGGCACCGTGGCGCTGCAAAATCCACCAACATGGATGTCTTTGTCCCCATGTGGCTAATGGCCCAGGAACACCGGGAAATAAATGTCATGGTTCTGGTCGGAAAAAGTGAGGATAACGCTAAGACACTGTTAGGTGACATTCAGGCGGAATTACAGTACAACCAGCGTTATATCCATGATTTCGGGGAACAGTATAACGCCGGCTCATGGGAAGAGGGACAGTTTGTCACACGCTCAGAAGTGGCGTTTTTCGCCCGTGGCCGTGGCCAGTCGCCCCGTGGTCTGCGCTACCGCTCACACCGTCCGGACTATGTCGTTATTGACGACCTCGACGACGACGAACTGGTGGAAAGCCCGGCACGTGTCAGCAAATTGTTTGACTGGGTGCGCTCCGCATTGTTCGGAACTCTGGACGGCGGACGCGGACGCTTCATCATGGTGGGCAACCTCATTGCCAAAAATTCAGTGTTGGCAAAGTGGTGCGACATTAAGTCGGTGCATGTTACCCGGGTGAACATCTACGACAATAAAGGCGGTATTTCCTGGGCTTCCAAATGGACACCGCAGGAAGTCAAGAACATTGAGGATGTGGTGGGTTATCGTGCCTTTCAAAAGGAATACATGAATAACCCGATAATCGAAGGCGCCATTTTCCGCAACGAGTGGATCAGGTGGGGCAAACGTCCGGCATGGTCCAAGTTCTCGGAAATTGTCCTGTATATTGACCCCTCTTTCAAAGGCTCTACCAAGAACGACTACAAGGCTGCGAAGCTCTGGGGAAAGGCCGGCACACTTTTTTACCACCTCCGCGCCTTTGTCCGCCAGTCCTCGGTTGCTGAAATGGTGCGGTGGTGTTATGACCTCTACGAGTGGACCCGGGAGCAGGGTATTTCCGTCCGTTGGTACATGGAAGCCAATTTTATGCAGGACACCATACTTGACGAGTTCCGCCGTGAGGGTGAACTGCGTGGCTACCAGCTGCCCATTACAGGCGACAAGCGCAAGAAGCCGGACAAGTTCCAGCGTGTGGAAGCAATCAGCCCGCTGTGGGAGCGTGGCTTTGTAGTGTACGACGAGACACAACGGGACGACCCGGACATGCTTGCCGGCATTGACCAGACTTTGGCTTTTGAAAAAGGTATGCGCGGACACGATGACGCCCCCGATGCCGACGAGGGCGCTATATGGATGTTGCAACGTGACACCCGCGCAAAATCGTTTAACCCCTCTTTCGGTAGGAGGACTAATGCAAAAAATGTATCATGGTAATTATTGACTACATCCGCGCCTGCGTATTTGACTGGCGCAAGAAAAAGGCTATCAAGCAAGCAAAAAAATCAGCGGAACTTTACCGCAAAAAGTACCTGGTGCTCGTACATAACGGTCGCCCGGTCTGTGTTTCAATGCAGGGCATTAAACAACTGATAAGGCAACACAGGTTTGCCCCGGGCTTCACCGCAGAAAAGGCCCGGCAAATCGCCATTTATGAAGCTGTGCCCTCTAACACCTCCGCCCATGTTTCTGACCATTGAGGATTACCGTTCTGTCTGCGACCAATACGAATTTGAGCAGATAACACAGAATGAGGAGATACGGCTTACTGCGGAAGCCGCTGCGGTAGAACAAATATCCTCATACTTGCGGCACCGCTATGACACCGACCGCATTTTCTCCGCCGTCGGGGAATGCCGCAACCCTATGGTCGTACAGTGTGCCGTCAATATATCCCTGTGGCTTATGGTTCACCGTCTGCCGCAGAATATGGGCCATGAGCGCCGGGAATGCCTCTACAACGACGCCATTAAGTGGCTGCGCGATGTCCAGGCTTCCAAGGCTTCCCCGGATCTGCCGGTGTACGTGTCCGAGGACGGCTCCACGGACACACACAACCCCATACGCACGGGCTGCATGAAGCCCAACCGTTACGACTATTAAAAACCAATTAAACGCTGTTTAACCGATGTTTCTACTATGCGCTAAAATAGAGATTAAGGGCGACCGCTCGTGGTCGTTCGACTTCGTGAATGCCGTGGAGATTACCCGCGACACGGAAAAGCTGACCACCGAAGCCAAAATCACCATGCCCAAAAAAGTAAAGTGGGACGGTGCGGACGAAATACCGGTAAAGCGTGGCGATACGGTCACTATTTCACTGGGGTATGATGATAATCTGCAAACGGCATTTGTCGGATATGTCAGGGATGTGGGCTTCAAAACGCCCATAGTCATAACCTGCGAGGATGAGATGTTCAAACTGAAACAGATGCCGGCACAGAAAAAGGCGTACCGCTCTGTCACGCTTGAAACCCTCCTGAAAGACCAAGGGATTGGCTACCGCCTTAACATCATGGGGGAGCAGTCACTTGGGGCTTACAGGGTGACGGCTGACACGGTGGCCGCCTTGCTCGGCAAACTTGCGGAACAGGGTGTCCGCTCATTCTTCCGCTATGAGGACGGGGAACCGGTTTTGTACTGCGGTGTGCTCTTTGAAAGGGACACCAAGCCCTCCCAAGTGTTCAAAACCGGGCTTAACATCATATCAGACCAAAGCCTGCAACATCAGAAGGCGGAAAATATGCGTCTGCGTGTTAAGGCGGTCAGCCTCATGCCGGACAACAAAAAAATTAAGGTGGAGGTTGGCGACGCGGACGGGGAACACAGGACACTGCACACCTACAACAAGAAGGAAAGTGAACTGAAAGCCTGGGCGGAACAGGAAATAAAGCGCCTGAAACGCGACGGGCTGACCGGCTCGTTTACCACTTTCGGGCACACACTTGTTGATTGTCTGGATGCCGTCGGCATTGTCATTGACGGGGTTAAAATGGGCGTGTACCAGGTTAAGAAAAATGTGATTAAATACGGGGATGGCGGCTACCGTCAGGAAATAACCCTCGGGCTGCGTGTCGGCTAAATTATAAGACTATGGGAAGTATAAGAGACGCAATAAGACAACTTGCACAACCGGACGGGGAAACGGTCGCCCTTGTGTGTACCGTGGACGAAATAGACAAAGAAGCCCGTACCGTGGACTGCACACCAATAAACGAAGGTGCGCCGCTCCTTGGTGTTAATCTGCAAGCCAATCAGGGGTCAGACTTCGGTCTGGTCATTTACCCGGAAAAGGGGGCTTATGTAGTGGTGGGCTTTGTGGCCGACGGTGCCGCCGGGGTGGTACTTGCCACTGACAAGATAGAGTCTGCAGAACTGGTTATCGGGGAAACCTCCGCCGTGCTCGATGCGGACGGCTTGCGTGCCGAAACTTCCAAGATGTCCGTACACATCAATAAGGAGGACATTGTTTTCAACGGTGGCAATTTGGACGGCTTGGTCATTATCCAGAAGCTCACGGACAAACTCAATGAGTTGGTCAATACATTTAACAGCCATACACATAATGTTACCGTATCACACCCAGGCGGTTTGTTTACCACCGTTGCACCGGGTAGCACCGCAAACCCATTTAACAAGGCTGATTACGAAAACACAAAAATAAAGCAATGAAAATTATAGGACTTCAAACCGACACGGAAACGGCGGACTTGCTCGTTCATCAGCGCGCTGCCGTAGTTGCAGAGGCTTCCGGCTTCATTGCCGAAACTGTCCTCCGTGCCGCACCGGGGGACTTCAAAGAAATGCCCCTGCTCGGTGCGGATGCGCCCGCCATGCTCGCCGCCAACCGCGACCCGTTCTGGCCGGGGAACACTAAAAAGATGCTGCGTAACATCGGGCTTGATGTCGCGGCCATAACCGTTGCCGACACCGGCGTAATTACACTTTCATAGCTATGGAAATAACAGTAAAGGACCGCCAGACACTTCTTGACCTCGCTATCGTTGCCCTCGGCTCTGCTGCCGGGGTATTCGCGTTTGTAAGGCGCAACGGCATATCCCTGACCGCCAAACTGACGGACGGACAAACCCTGGCATACGATGCCGCCGACATAATTGCCCCGACAATACGCGACACATACGACGTGCGCGGGCTGTCCCCGGCTACCGACATTGACAGCCAGGAATATCAAAGCCTGCTGATTGCAACAGGCACAAGCGTTAAACGCTATACACCGGCGAACAAACCAATGGGACTGCCTGCCGATACGCTGCAAGTGGACCCGTTGGAGGAAGCCCTTGCAGATGTCATTGCAGGACGGCCACCCAAAGAGAACCCGGAAATACACCTCACACGTATATTTCAAAATCCGTTCGACGACACATTCGCATAATTTTAATACTCATTATAATGGAAAATCTTACACCCATACCTCTGCCGCCGCTTGATACCAAGGAACTGGCAGAACGTGCCGCCGCCATTCGCGATGCGGTACAGGCAAAGACTGTATCAGCCGCACAGGTTGGCTCCCTGTTTTATGACCTGGTGCAAAGCTGCGGGGATGTCCGGGCGGCTCTCGGACTGTTCATAAACACCAACCTGCCGGAAATACAGCAGGACATTGACCAAAGACTCGCCGGGGTGGACGAAGCGGTGGGCAAAGCCGCAGCAGAGTTGCAGAAGTCCGAAGCCGCACGCGCCTTGGTGGAGTCCCTGGTGGCCAAGCTCTCATCCCAGAACCTCGCCGCACCTGTCCGCATTGACATACAGCGGTGTCCCGGCTCTGTCACGCTCACCAACACGATGCGCCCCCGGATTGATGCCACCTTGTTCCCTCATTTCGGGCTTGGCTCCATTTTCTTCTATGCCGAAAACTCAGCCGCAAGGATAACGCCGGACGGGGAAATAATGCCATTGGAACAGGGAACCGCCCACATTTATGCAGTGGCAACCGGGAACACATCCGTTTACAAATCTATCAGCATTGAGGTGGTGCCGCCACGTCTGCGCCTTGCAGGGGATGCGCTGCGCCTCGATGCGGAAGGCAATATAAGGCTTACATAATGGCACAGGTTAGACACATAAACTACAAAAGCGACTTTATTCTCCGTGAGCGTTTCCGTAATGCTTCCGGGGATATTGTCGCACTGCCGGACGTGGACTTCACGCTTGAATACCAAACCAGGCACGGGCATAGGTTCACAGCTTCACGCACAGGCGGCAAGTATGAGAATTGCACACCTGACGGGGATGCGCTGCTTGTCATTTTCAAGGATCACGGGCTTTGCGAGGGCACACTGTGCCGGGAACTGCATTTGTGTCTGATTAACGACCTTATGCCGGACGGCCTGCAAAATGTCTATTACCCCGAAAAAATCAACGTGGAATTGTGGCACCTGGCCACCGACACCGAGGGAGTTATAGAGTGCGACACATTGGCCGCCTACACCCGTGGACTTCCGTTCACTTATGAGGACTTCACGCCGGAACAACTGGCGAAGCTCAAAGGCGACAAGGGCGACCCGTTCACTTATGAGGATTTCACCGCCGCACAAATACAGTTACTCCAGAAGCCGGCAACGGATGCGGCGGGACTGGCCGGCGAAGCGACCAGGAAAGCCAACGAAGCGACCGCAAAGGTACTGAAGCAGGGGCAGGAACTTGCCGCCACTTCAGACAAGGCGGTTAAAGAATGTGCCACAGAAACACAGAAGGCAAAAACTGCCACCGCACAAGCGAACACAGCCACACAGAACGCACAGGCTGCCGCCGTGGAAACACAGGCAGAAAGGGTGCTGACGGAACAGACACGCCAAAGGCTTGAAAGTGTGGCGGACCGTGCGGAACAAGTGGCGCAGCCCGTTCCCTCCGGGCTTCGGGTGGAAACACCTGCACCCGTAACCATTGGCAACCCGGTGCCCCGGTATATCGCCGCAAAGGTGCTGCCGCTTTCCGCACTGCAAAATATCATTTTCCAGACGGACGGAACTGCTGCCGGGATTGAGCCGGACGGGCGCATAGTGCCCAAAGAACCGGGAACGCAGCGGGTGCACATCATCCCGACGGGCGGCACGCGGTACTACAAAACCGTTACCCTTACCGTTGTGGTTCCGGCCCTGCGACTGACCGCCAACAACACGCTGCGCCTGGATGCGTCCGGAAACATTCGTTTAACTTAAGATTTTGAATAATGGCAAACCTCATTACAAACATACGGGAATGGTTCGACCGCCCCACAAGGTCGGAAATAATGACCCTTGCACGCAAAGCGTCAAGCAAGCAAGGGCTCAAGGTCACGGCGCAGTTGCTCCAGCAAACCGACACCCTGACAAAAAAGGACATTGCAGACTGGCGCAGTGCCCACCAGATGGCTATTGACTACGAGAACCCCAACCGCTGCCGGCTTTATGACATTTATGCCGATGCGGTTCTGGATGCCCATTTGTCCGGATGTATTGGCCAGCGCAAGGGCAAAACGCTGCAAAAGGACTTCCGACTTGTGGGTAAGGACGGAAAAGAGAACACCGAAGCCACCACACTGTTGCAGCAGGAATGGTTCACGGACTTCATGGACCTTTGCCTTGATAGCCGCTTTTGGGGGCCGACCCTCATTCAGTTGGGGGACATTATCCACGACGAGGAGGGCGTTATGCGTTTTGACGGGGTGGAACTGGTACCGCGCAAGCATGTTGTACCTGAATATGGGGTCGTGGTAAGGTCGCCCGGCGACGACTGGCACAGCGGCATACCTTACACCGAGGGGGACTTCGCCAACTGGGTTGTGCCCGTCGGCAAGGGGCGTGACCTCGGTCTGTTGTTGAAGTGCTGCCCGTCCTGCATATCCAAAAAGAACATGCTCGCTTTCTGGGATATGTTCGGCGAAATTTTCGGCCAGCCTATGCGTATTGCCCACACATCCAGCCCGGACGAAAGCGAACGCAGACGGATTGAGGAAGCGCTCCAGAATATGGGCGCAGCGTTCTGGTCACTGTTCCCGGAAGGCACGGACATTGAGATTAAGGAAAGTAGCCGGGGCGATGCCTATAATGTATATGACAAGCGCGTGGACCGCTGCAACTCGGAGCTGTCCAAGGCGGTGCTCATGCAGACTATGACCATTGATTCGGGGTCCTCGCTTTCCCAGTCGGAGGTACACCTTGAAATTTTTGAGCGTGTCACGGAAAGCGATGCCGCAATGGTGGCAAATGTCGTTAATGGGCGACTGCTGCCGCTCATGGTGCGCCACGGCTTCCCGGTGAAGGGCTTGCGCTTCCAGTGGAACAACGCGGCCAGCTATACCCCGGCGGAACAGCGCGAAATTGAACGCCTGCTCCTGGAGTATTACGAAATTCCGCCCGAATACTTCACCGACAAATACGGCGTACAGATTGCCGGCGCTCGTGAAGCAAAGACACAGCCCGACCGTTTTTTCGACTAAGCCCCGCACCAGATGCCGGGCTGCGGGGCTCATATCTTGCGTTTAACCGCGCTTTGGGCGACTTGTATAGTGACGACCTCCTGCGCCTCGCAGAAGGCGACACGCGCCCCGATTTTGACGATACGGCCTTTTCCGATGCTGCCGGCATGGTCTACAAGGCAGGACACTTTGATGCGTCCATGCTGAACACCCCGGAAGCTCGCGAAATGATTGCCGAAACGCTCCGCGTACTTAAAACCGGCATTGATTCAGGGTTGCCCGTGGATGTGCCGGAAGTGCTGCGCTATGCCCTCGAAAATAACGCTTTCATCTTCTCTGGCTTTAAGGCTTTCCACACGCTCCGGGAGGTGGGGCTGTCCCTGCTGACCGATAAGGGCGAAATAAAGCCGTTTGAGACATTCCGCAAGGATGTGGAGACAATTAACAAGCGCTATAATCATAACTACCTGTATGCGGAATATAACCACGCCGTCGGGGCTTCGCTAATGGCTTCACGGTGGCAACAGATTGAAGCCGACGGCGACAAGTACGACCTCCAGTACAGAACCGCCCAGGATGACCGGGTGCGTGAAGATCACGCCATACTGCACGGCACGACACTGCCGCCGTCCGACCCGTTCTGGGGCAAGTACATGCCGCCGAATGGGTGGAACTGCCGTTGTACCGCTGTACAGGTCAGAAAAGGCAAATATCCGCTTTCTGACCCTGACCTGTCCATGAAAAAGGGCGACAACTGCACCGAAGCCGCCAAACAGCAGATTTTCCGTTTCAATCCGGGCAAGGAACTGCAACTGTTCCCGCCTAAGCATCCATATTTCAAAGGGCCAAAGGCTGAACCGTTAAAACAGTCCATTGACGGTTATACACCGGTGGAATGGACACCCAAAACAATAGCCGAAGCGGAACAGTTCTACCGGGACCAGTTGGGCGTTAATTGTTCACTTGCCGGCTTCACCAAAACGGATATGGCACAGGTAGAAAGCATTTTCAGAAGCGTGGAGCGGCATTTCCAGTGTTTCCCCGAACTGAAAAAAGAAACCTTGTTTGTCGGTTCTGTGCTTGGTCGCATCAAACTGCTTTCCGAGCGCAAACTTGCTGAACTGAAAGCAGACCCGTATTATGCAAAGTATGGGGATGACATGCTGAAAAAAGAAGTAAGCCTATGGATTACCCGCATGAAAGTAAGGGCAGGAAAAAACACTTATGCCTATTCTCATGGGGCATTTAAGGATTGGGGACTGTCCGGCATTTGCTTCAACACGTCATGGAAAGGCGAAAAGATAGACAAGTCGCTTGAAAAGGATGTGCAAGCCAAATGGCACCCACCTGGCACCGGCACATTGAAAGCCGTTTTTGACCATGAACTCGGGCACGAGATTGACCGCCTTGTCGGGCTTCGCACTCATGGGGATTTCCTCAAAATATACAATGAGGAAAGGGCTAAGGGCAAAGCACACATCACGGAGAACCTGTCCACCTATGGCCATAAAAATGCGGCTGAATTTATTGCCGAGGCTTGGTCTGAATATCTGAATAACGAAAAACCGCGACCTATTGCGGTTGCGGTTGGAACTATCATTAAGAAAATGTATGCAGAAAAGTATCAGGACCCGGGTTCTTCGTCACCGTCCACATAAACGCGCATGGTATCACGGGGCTTTGCCGGCTCAAAGACATAATCGCCTTTTTGCTCCGGCAATACCGTGGTATGGCTTTCTGCATCAAGCAAAATGCTTAATGGGATGTTGTCAAAAGCCAAACAGGTATGTCCATGCTCAAAGTGCTTGCAGTGCTCACACATATAAGGGCATTCCTCTATTTTATCTGTAATTCTTGCCATGCCGCAAAATTACAACTTTTTTTTGGATTAACAACTAATAAAAGGTAACTAAATGCTCAACGCCAACGAATTAAAAACGGACATACTCAATGACCTGCGTGTGGAACTATCGGAAGAGTTCGACCGCAACTTTGAGCGAAAAGCCTTTTTCTCGGACAAATGGAAGCCACGCGCACACGATTACCCCAAAGGCTCGCTGCTGATTGTGACCGGTGCCATGCGCCGATCGACACAGGGGCGCGTTGAATGGAACGGGGTGCGGTTCTCGTCCGCCCTGGCATACACTGCCATTCATAACGAAGGCGGCACAGGGTTTAAGCCTGTCAAGTCTCACCAGCGCAAATCCAAGAAAGGAAAGGTCTACACCGTCCGGGCACATTCCCGTAAATTCACCATGCCAAAACGCCAGTTTATCGGGGACGGTCCAGACACGCAACGCCTCATTAAGGGCGTTATTGATGACAACCTGCAAAAGTTCAATTTATCACTTACCAACTTTATAAAGAAATGAGAAAAGCGATTTTTACAGCCATTGCGGATGCTCTCTGCCCGGCAAATCCGGCTGACCCGAAAGCCGACACATCCAAGAACATAGTCCCTTATGTGGACTTGTGGAATGACCAAGTAAACCTCCTTGGGGGCGGCACTGCCTTTGAAGTGCCGGCGGTGTTCGTGGAGTTTGAGCAAATAGACTGGAAACAGCAGAATGTCGGGGCACGCCGGGGCGATATCCCCGTGCGCCTCCATATCGTGACCCGTGCCGTACCCACACACGGCTTTCATGACCCACGTATGGCCGAAGCTCTGGCGGTCTTTGACCTGATAAATACGATTAACGCCAAAATGCAGGGACTGCGTGGGGAAGGCTTTGCCGGCTTCCAGATTACCACATCGGCGACCAACCACAACCACGCCGAACTTGTGGAGAATGTGGAGCGGTTGATTACATCAGCCCAGGACTGCACAGGTATGCGCAAAATGCCTCATGTAGTTGGTCTTTCCGCTGCTATCACCAGCAACAAATAAATAACATCCCCGGCGGATTTTTATGTCCGTCGGGGATGCCTGCAACTTCAACCGAATATTGTTGGTTGGTCGTCTTGCCGACCGTCAGGTTCAGTGTCGGGGTCTATTCCTAAATAGGTCAAATATGTGCGGTAACAAATACCATACTCGGGCTCTATATAATGACGCCAAACAGCCCTGTAACACTTCGCCTGATTGCCGGCTTCATAATGCAGCGCGGTAAGTGCTTTTATGTGCTTTGCGCGCGCTATCGTACTTTTATGCCGCTTTTTCATTGTCATTTGCCCGATTTTTCGTAAATTTGCACCATCCTTTTACATCGGGCGGCGTCTGTTTCTTTGTTTTCGGGCAAATGAGCTTACGCAGCCTTTTTTTATGCGCCTGCCTCTGCCTCCGGCTTTTCCGTTTCCTGTTCGGTTTCCACCAAGTCAACGTCTGTTATACCCAGCGGAATGTTGCGCCAGCCGTTGCCGGTCGTTTCATCACGGTACTGCGCCCGGATATAGCGGCGTGTTTCGGTCGGCATATAGCTTTCCTGGATGATTTTTACACCCTCCTTGAACTGGTCGTCGTTGCTTTCCTCCGCCATTTTGGCCAACTGGAGCACACGGCTTGCGTTGAGGTTGCCCTGCTTGTCCTTGCTCAACAGTCTAAGCACGGTATTGACAAGGGTCTTGGTCTTTTCATCGGTGGCAAGGCTTTCAATGTACTTGCGCACCATAGCGATGCCGGTCTCTGCCATGTCGTTCCAGCCGTCCACGGTATTGACACCAAGGGTCAGGCGCAGGGTGCTGTCCGAATTGGTGAAAGTGTGGCTAAACTGGCCGTCCTCCTTGAAGCCCACGACTTCCGCTTTCATATCAAGGACGGTTTGGAAGTTGCCGAACACGGTGTCCTTAACGGTTCGGATGTCCTGACTGAGCTTGCGAAGCTCTGGAACTGCTTGCGCCAGTTCATCGTCGACCATTTGCTGATAAGTGGCACGGGCTGCCTTGCGCCGTTCTGCCGCTTCTTTTTTCTCTTTTTCTGCCTTGAAGGCTTCCCATTCTTCCCGCTCTTTGGCGGTCATTGTTACTTGTTCACTCATTGTTAAACGATTTTTTATTAGTTATTAAATTGCTGTTTATCGCCTGTTTTATCCTTTCACATCGGCGCAGCGTTAATTATCGTAGTCCTCCGCATCTGCTGCGGAAAATTCCAGTTTCCCGGCTTCATTCTCTGCCCAGTTTGCAAGTTCGCGGAGCAATTCAATATATGCGTCTTGCTCCATGTCGGCCGTTTCCGTTCTAATGGTTGCCGTCAGTCGTTGCAGTCCGTCCATATCAAAGGCACAGATAAACCAAGGTAAAAAATAGGATCTGCAAGATTTGACCGACCAAGCCACCCAGAACCGTGGCCGCTATGTCCAGCCAGTCCCATTTACCGCCATAGGCGTGGTCCTTATATTCCATGCCCATTGCAACGCCAAGGGCAAAAAGGAATGTGCCTACAAAGCCGCACAAAATGGCATACTTAAAATGTTTCTGCCTGTTGCTTTCTGTAATCCAGCTCATAATTGATTATTTTAGGGGTTATTTGTTCGGCTCTACAACAGTATAGCCACGTTCACGCAAGTATTTGGTCATTACATCGGTGTTATGCTCCAGTATATCCAGGACATAATCGCGGGCATATTCCGCTATTGCCTTTGAACTTGCATAATATAATTTTGAGTTAATGAATTTTGTTTTTTCGGTTCTACTCAACTGCCGAAAAACGGTGTTAATGTCTGTTGTCATATCGCTTTTAATTATATGTTGGTTCTATATCTTTGCCGCCGGTGAACGCCTGCACAAGCATGGCGCTTGCCAGCGCATCCACGCTCTTCTTGTCCTTGGTCTTGTTGTTGAAAGTGGCTATAAGGTTGCGCAGCCGCTCCCTCGGTATCTTGTTAAATTCACTGTACCCGGTGGCACGACATGCTATGCCCTTAATTTTGCTAATGCCTTGGCTTTGGCAGGTTTCACGCAACCAACTGCCAATCGCTGCAATTACCTGTTTACGCAACTTGTCAAGTGAAGCGGTGCCGTCCTTGTGGTTCACCTGTTCGCTCAACTTGGCGCAGATGTCAATTAACTGGTGTTGGGTCAGGTCGCGGCTGCTCTCTACGCCCCAACTTGACAAAATGTCCTTTTTCTGGTCGTCGGTCAAGCCCAAAACACTGCAAAGGGTGTGGAACTTCTTAAGTAGTCCACGGTGGATCTGGTCCATTGTCTTGTTTTCTTTTGTCATAGCCTTTTTATTTTATTTGGTTCAACCAGTAAGCATCTGCGCCCTCCTGCCATATTATAAAATCCTGGCCGCCTTCGCCAAGTTCCGGCACCTCATAGCGTGTTGTTACAAATGCCTTGTAACCCTCCACCCTTATTTTTATTTCAGCATCATAGCGAATTGATGCCGCGAGGTTGCCTTTGGGTTCTCCGTGCTTTTCTTGACTTATGAAAATGAAAAGTTTGTCCGGAAACTCGTCTTTTAACTTGGTGTAGTCGTTCCATTTCCAACCATGCAGATATTGCACACTGTCTATTACCACGACTTCGGGGCTTTTGCGCTTGCGCAGTCTGGTGCGAAGGTCTGCCATGCTTTCCTTATTCAGCAGGATTATTTGGCTGCCTGCTTCCTCCATACCCACGCGCTCCCATGCCTTTTGCAGGGACAAACTCAACCCCTGCTCAAGTGAGTTATAAGCCACGCGGCGAAACTTACACAGGTACTTGCAAAGCATCAGCAAGAAAGTGGTTTTACCGCTGCCACTTCCCCCGAATATCAGCCAAGCACCGCGCAGTTCGGGGCGGCCGAAACTGGCCAAAAATGGCCCGTCAAAATCCGCCGTCTCGAACTGTGCCGCCAGCACATTTTTATTGCTTATTGCTCTGCTCATAATACTGCTTTTGCCTGTTATTTTGCGCTTTTTCTGAACCAGCCGACCATTGTCTTAACACATTTGCCTACGCAGTCTACGAAGTCCAAATAACCGTCCTTGTCCACGAAAACGCGGACCAATGCCAACGGCACATAAACCACATACAGCAACGCCATGCCAACGACGGCAATAGCCAACTGCACCGTAACAAGCACTGTGTTTAATCCTCTATTTTTCATAATGCACCTCCTTTTAAGGTCGCCCACACACTGCGCTTTACGCGGCGAAGGTCGCCCTCACTTTCGTTTATAATTCTGTTGATTCCCTTGTTGTCATTCAGTCCGTTTGCCACACATACGGCTGCGATGTCCTCGCTGTTCAATACGGGTAATTTCACGAACTTGCGCCCTATACGGCTGTATATCTCTGCATAACCCTTGCGGTTCAACCTGACACCCCGTTCAATGCGCTTTTGCAGGAAACTGGTAGCGGTCAGGATTATGCCGCAGTGTCCCTCCAGTTGGTTATACAGGCTAATGAAAAAATAAAGCACCTGGTCGGTCAGTTTGTCGGCTTCGTCAAGGATGATAAGGGGCGCTTCCTTGCGTTTGAGGGTGTCCACTATATCGTCCATCATCTCGCTTACCGTTGTGCCGCTCACACTCACACCCATGCACTTCAACAGTTTGCCCATGAAGGTGCGGCGGTTCCAATACTCCGAACAAGTCAGGTGGTAGGCGTTGGGATGCCCGGCGGCATAGTTTTTTATGGCTTCTGTCTTGCCGCATCCTGCCTCACCGGTAACGGCAAGCACCAACGCATCAGCCTGGGCATTGGTCAGGGTGAAGCTCATGCACTCGTATGCCTTGGTGTTCACCACCTGCCACCCCTCCGGCTTTCCACCGGTCTGGGCGGCTATCGTGCGCCACATTTCGTCGCTGATAGTGTCCCAAGTGCCGGCAAGCACCTTGCTGATTGTGGCGCTGCTCACGCCGTTAAGGCTGTTGGCCGCCTTGTTCTGGCTGCCCTTTTGGTCGCAATATGCGCGCAGCTGCTCGCATATCTGTTGTTTCTGTTCCTTTTGCATCGTTTATTTGTATTTAAGTTGTTGTTAAATCGGTATTTTAGAAGATTGAGTAATCATCGGCGCGGTAGTCGCTTGTGTCTGTTGCAGCCGCTCCCTGCGGTATGACCGGCACATCCACCGGCTTAACCTCTATGGCTTTGATGTCTGCCGCTGCAAGGCGTTTCCGGCTGCGTTGGTCCTTGTGCTGCCCTCTGCTGTCCGTCAGCAACAGGCGGTCTTCTATGCTTCCACGCAGTGCCGGGGTGCTTGCTATCAGCTGCTCGGTCCGTTGGTAGTTCAGTGCCATGCGTTCTGCGGTCTGTTGCTCCAGCTGCTTGTTGAAATCCTGGACACGTGCCAACTGCTCATAATCGCCGGGCTTACGGTCTGCAAGTGCCATAGGCTGCACATACTTTTCTGTGAGCATATAGCGGCGTGTGCCGTTGTCATTCACCGCAAGGATTTCGCTAAGGTCGTCGGGGTCATATTTCACGGTCCAACGCTCTGCGGCGTGTTCGCGGAATGTCAGGTCGAAACAGTCATAATCACGCTTGACACCTAAAATGGTCGGGCGCAATCCGCAGCCCTCCAGGGCGTTTTTGAAGCCGGTTTCCTGTCCGAAGTTCAAGAGGTACTGTTCATGGCTCAACGGCAAACGGCGTTCCGGTTTCAGGTTGACCATTAGTTCACGGAACTTGTCCACCTTGCACATCCTTTCCAGATACATTATTTCGTCTATCTGCTTGCGCACACCCTGCTCATCGGGGAACTGGTGGCGCAGCTTGTTTAATGCCTCACTGTTCGGCTGCTTCTTTGGATCCGTTGTGACACCGTAGCCGCTCCAGTTGTTGAACCTGTTGCAGAAAGTGGTGTTTAAGTAGTTGAAATATGGCTCCACAGGCTTTGCCTTGGCGTTCTTTACTCGTGCCGGGGTCAGTTTATCACCCATGACTGCGTAAAGCGGCGACATGGCCTTAAATGCGTAATGGTCGCACTGTATTTGGTTGGCTCGGAGCATTTCCCCGAACAGTTCCCGGCTGTGGACGGCTGCGTTGCGCAAAGCCTCCTTAATCAGTTCCGGACATTCCTGCTTGCCTACTGCGTAGCCTATCGGGTAATCAATGCAAGGGTCAAGCACCACAACAATGGTAAGGCGGTTTGTGTAGGTCGTTACATTCCCACGCTTGGTCTGCTTGGTGTCCTGGTACAACAGTTCCACGGTCCAACCGTCAAGTGTCCACATCAGGAATGGGGCGGTCGGGCGACTGCGCTTAACTTGCATTTCCTTGTTGTTCCGGAAGTTTGAAACGCCCAAGCGACCGGCACTAACCACCACGTCCAACTTTTCACGCCATACGCCCACGGCCGCCGGGGTTATCTCTTTCCACCCAATCTCACGCGCTGCATGGTTGTAGTAATCTGCCACACGCACATCAGTAAGGTTGTTGTGGTGGCTCAATATCGTAGCCAGTAAACTTTCCTGGTCCTCTGTCACCACCTTGCCGGCGTTATTGTTCTGATACTTGCCGCTGATGAAGCACACATAACCCTGCTCCAGATACTCGGAAAACTTCATCTGCAAGCGACGGGCGCTGCGTGGCAGGGAATGGGGGAAACGGTCTGCAAGATATTCAAGCGAATTGGCCGCCTTGCGCCAGAACTCGCCCAATGGGGCGCGCTTGTTGCCGCTCTTGCTGCGCTTGCTTTGGCAGTCCTCAATACAACGGCGAAAGGCATTCATAATGGCACAGTTGTTGGCGAGCTCCACCTGCTTGACTTCCGGCAAGTTCCTGCCGTCTGAAAGTTTATAACTCTGATAGAACAACAGGGCTGCGCCGTCCGGTTCTATGGTGTCCATAAACTCGCGGCTGTCTGCCTGTTCCTGCAAATCAGGGTAACGCTTGTAAACCTCTGTGCGCCACTTCAAAGGCAGACTGTCAACGGCAAACAAGGCTGTCCGTCCATTGCCTCCCTTGCGCACTTGCTGCACCTGCCCCTTACGCACAAGCGCGTTAAGGTTTGATGTCGTAATTATGCGCCCGGTCAGTTCTGCGTGGCTGATACATATTTGTCCGTTAATTGTTTCCATACTCAAAGACTTTCTGCGTACAGTTGGATTTCAGTAAGTTTCTGGATGCTCACATTCTCCCAGTTGCCTATGTGTTCACCCTTGCGATTGTAAGCAACCACATTGCCGGTACCCTTGTCGACCTCCAGCTTTACACCGTTGTCAAAGTTCTGCACCATGAGTTGGCGTCCGTCCTCAGTTAGGTTGTGCAGGGTTTCACACTCGGGGCAGTGGCGCATCGCTTTCCCGTCGTAATCACGCTTGGCAACATAGCGTATTTTTTTCGCCAAGGGGGAATCCTTGCGGTAAGTAAGTGCCATATACACAAATGTTTCTGTACACTTAAACAGTTTGGCCAACTTGGTTTTGGCCTCGTTGGTTACATCAATGTAACGCTTTGATGCTGTATCCATATCCTTTTACTTATTTGAGGTTTTCAATTTCATAATCATTAAAGCAATTTGCTGCAACGGCTTCAACATAACCCAATGCACAATCGCCTTCAACGGCAATAAAGACCATATTATCGCTAATTTTAATAGCGACAACATCATCGCCAGAATTGATATTGCCAATAAAATTGCTAAGTTTCGTTTCCTCCACTTTTTCTGTAATCGTAATTGTAATTGCTCGCATATCCTTTTACTTTAAGTTATTACATCCGTGTTTTCTTGCCCACATGCCACCTTTTTCGGGTCAAACCGAAATTGCGGTGCATATGTTAAATTGAGCCGGATGGAATGTTAAA
>ERZ772805.766-NODE-766-length-33213-cov-30.482598_pt1 | contig 33213 bp, 39 predicted proteins | sample MGYA00511344_ERZ772805 | MGnify/ENA primary metagenome ERZ772805 (study PRJEB29015, sample SAMEA2737730) | human gut metagenome | biome: human gut; feature: human-associated habitat; material: faeces | place: China | collected 2012 ...
CCTGTGACATACATAACAGGGAAGATGATGTCTTTGTGGTCGGAACGTCTAATCCGAACATTGCAAATCCCATCATCGGGCCACCGGAAATGATCTTTTCAGGCTGTACTTTAAATCCACCAGCCGCATCAACGAGTTCCTGATAACTCGTACCGATGTTATATAAAAAGTTGCCAGGATGCTCGATCGCATCACCAGTGATCGTAGAGATACGGTTTGTTACCGGTTTGCCAAGTTTGACAGCATTATAAATTGCAATGATCGTCTCAACATTGTCTACGATACAGCCAGCATCTGCCGGAAGCATTTTAGAATTGATAGAACGTCCTGTTACCGCGTAAATCAGCTGACGCTCACCACCCTGCGGATACTTTGTCTCTAACGGACAAACCTCGATACGCGGCTCATCTTTTACAAGTTCCTGCAGTTTTTCGATACAATCCGGTTTGTTATTCTCAATACCGAATACACCTTTTGCTTTGTCAAAAATCTGAAGGATGATCTTCATACCACCGATCAGTTCTTCCGGATTTTCTAACATTCTCCGGTAATCTGCCGTCAGATACGGTTCACACTCTGCACAGTTTGCAATAATGTACTCAATTTTCTCTGGTTCTTTCGGTGATAATTTTACATGAGTCGGGAAACCTGCACCACCCATGCCGACAACACCGGCTTCTTTTACTTTACCAATGATCTCTTCTTTTGATAAAGCAGTTACATCTTCACACGGTGTATAAGAAACCTCTTCGAACGCTCCGTCGTTTTCGATCACGATGGAATTGACCATATCGCCAACTGCCACACGACGCGGTTCAATAGCTTTTACAGTACCGGAAGCAGATGCATAAATTGGAGACGATACAAAACCGCCCGCTTCTGCGATTTTCTGTCCCTTTAATACTCTGTCGCCTTTCGCCACTATCGGACTTGCAGGTGCTCCGATATGCTGTGATAACGGATACACCAGGTCGCCCTTGGGTAAAACTTCCACAATTGGCGCATCCTTTGCTAATTCCTTGCCTTCGTAAGGATGGACGCCGCCTTTAAATGTCTTTAAACCCATTTTTCGTGCCCCACTTTCTCTTAATTGTATTCTATTCTATGATATAGCTCATAGAACATTTATCCTATAGATTATACCACAAAATGATACATATTACATCTGTTCCTTGTATTTTTTTTAGTACCTTTTGACAAAATTTTCACAATTATTGAGATAATTCCACCAATTAAGAGTAATTCCATTTTCCTTATATATATGATAAAATTGCAGTAATCCAATGAATTTACCTGCCATAAATGGCAGTACATATAGGGAATACACATGCGCAGAAAAAGCGCAGGAATGGAGACTTTTATGAAACACTGGCACGAAGAAATGCCTTTTACATTAAACGATTCGCTGACAGAACAGATATTTACAGAAAAATCTCTTTTTTTTGATATAGAGACAACCGGATTTTCAGCTGCCCGCACATCACTCTATCTGATCGGATGTGCTGCGCGGAAGAAAAATCTGCTGATTGTCGATCAGTTTTTTGCAGAAACACCAGCAGATGAATCGGATGTGCTGCATGCATTTTTAGATTATCTGAAAAATTTTGATACGATCATCACATTTAACGGAATCGGTTTTGATATTCCTTATCTGACAAACAAATGCCAGAAATACAAAATTTCCGCACCATTTTCTTCCTATGAATATGTTGATATTTATAAAATGATCTCCGGCTTCCGTTTTCTTTTTGCCCTTCCTGATCTCAAGCAGAAAACAGTGGAACAATTCATCGGTTTAAACCGCCAAGATATGTATAACGGCGGCGAACTGATCAAAGTATATCAAGAATATCAGAAAAATCCCGATGAGAAACTTATCTCTCTTTTAAAACAGCACAATTATGAGGATGTTATCGATATGCCAAAACTTCTCTCTGTCCTGTCCTACGTAAAACTGTTTGACGGGGCATTTACCGTAACATCCATCAATGCAAATGAATATGTCTCTTATGACGGCAGACCATGCAGGGAGCTTCTCTTTTCTCTGCAAAACGATTTTTCGGTTCCTAAACGTGTTTCCTGTCATTATGAGGATTTCCATCTAGTGGTCGATACAGACCAGACAACACTCTGTGTCCGCTTATATACAGGAGAGCTTAAATATTTTCTTTCTGATTATAAAAACTACTGGTATCTGCCCGAGGAGGATCTCGCTATCCCTTCAAGCCTTGCTGCATCGATTCCAAAAGAACGCAGGAAAAAGGCTACCGCAGGAACCTGTTATGAAAAAAGGAATGCCATTTTTCTTCCCCAGTATCAGGAAATCGTAAAACCGGCATTCCGGCATATGTTTAAAGATAAGAAAAGTTACTTTGAACTTACAGAAGATTTTGCTGTTTCCAAAGAAATGCAAAGAGAATATTGTCTGCATGTACTGCAGTTTATCTGCAATAAAAAAATGTAGTCTTTACAAAAACCAATAAAAATCTTATCAAAAAACAGGAAGTCTGAAATATGACTTCCTGTTTTTCATCTCAGAGACTCTGATGTCTCTTATCTTTCTTATATATCTTTTACTGTTTTTCAAAGAAAAACGATGTATGTCTGTCAAATCCAAGTTCTCTGTAATTCATGATCTGCTCTGTGCTTCCAATAAAAAGCACGCCACCAGGCTGGAGAGCTTTATGGAATTTCTGATAGATCACATCTTTTGCCTCTTCTGTAAAATAAATAACCACATTACGGCAAACGATCAGATTGCAGCCACTTGGATAAGGATCTTTTAGCAGATCATGTTTCTTAAATTCCACTCTTTTTTTGATCTCATCTGAAATCTGATAGGAAGAACCAACTTTTGTGAAATATTTTTTCTTAAGGTCATCCGGTACGGAAGCGATACTCTTTTCATTGTACAGCCCCATTCTTGCTGTATCGAGCACCTGATTGTCAATATCTGTCGCAATGATCTTAATATTAGTAAGCGGCACCTGTCTTGAAAGAGCCATGACAAGTGAATATGGCTCATCTCCTGTCGAACAGGCTGCACTCCAGATTTTCAGGTTTTTACCAAATTTTTTAATCAGTGCCGGAAATACCTCTCCCTCTAATATCTTCCACTGATCCGGATTACGGTAAAACTCAGAAACATTGATCGTCAGGAAATTGATAAACTGATCAAATTTCTCTTTATCTTTCTTAATCAGGGCTACATAATCATTGTATGTCTTGACATTGTTCTTGGTGATCAGCGTATTAATACGACGACGCATCTGTTTTTCCTTGTAAGAATTCAGATCGATTCCTGCAAGCTGTAAAATATCTTTTTTAAACTTTTCATAATTATCGGTTTCAAGCATAATCTACTTTCCTCCTGTTTCCTTTTGCACAAAAGTTCTGTAAAAACAGATTTACTTTCATGCCATATCAAAAATAGGCTTTACACATTTCGTGAAAGCCTATTTTTATCCATATTACTGTATACGGAATTTAGTTCTCTTCTGCTGCAACTGCATCGATATCGACATCTGCAACATCAGCATCTTCTGACTCATTTGTCTCAGGAGCAAGTAATGCTTTGATAGAAAGACTGATCTTCTTCTCGTCCTCGTTGAAATCAACGATCTTAGCTTCGATCTCCTGACCTACTTTTAATACATCAGATGGTTTCTCAATATGCTCTTTTGCAATCTGGGAAACATGCAGTAATGCATCAACACCTGGTGCAAGCTCTACGAATGCACCAAAATCTGTCATTCTTGCTACTTTTCCTTTTACAACATTGCCAACTGCATATTTCTCTGCAGCACCATTCCATGGATTCTCAGCCGGGAATTTCATGCTGAGTGCAATCTTTGTCTCATTAATGTCTTTGATGAATACACGTACATGATCACCAACATTAAATACTTTCTTAGGACTTTCTACTCTGCCCCAGGACATCTCAGAGATGTGAAGCAGACCGTCAGCTCCGCCAAGATCAATAAATGCACCGAAGTCTGTTACATTTTTAACAGTTCCTTCCATAACATCACCGACTTTGATCTTTGCAAAAAGTTCTTTCTGCTGCTCTAATTTCTTAGCAACTAAAAGCTGTTTTCTGTCACCGATGATTCTTCTGCGTTTTGGATTAAACTCACTGATTACAAATTCGATATCCTGATCTTTGTACTTGGATAAATCTTTCTCGTAAGTATCAGATACAAGGCTTGCCGGGATAAATACTCTTGTCTCATCCACGATAACGCAAAGACCACCATCTAATACCTGTGCTACTTTTGCTGTTAATACTTCTTTGTTTTCAAATGCCTCTTCTAATCTCTTGCTGCCTTTTTCTGCTGCAAGACGTTTGTATGTGAGTAATACCTGTCCCTCACCGTCGTTTACCTTAAGAACCTTTGCTTCCATGGTGTCGCCGACAGATACCAGTGTTGTTAAATCAACGTTAGCTTCATTCGTATATTCATTACGAGTAATGATTCCGTCTGATTTGTAGCCGATATTTAATACGATCTCATCAGGTTTTACATCGATAACGGTACCTTCAACTACCTCTCCATTTCTTATTGTTTTAAATGATTCCTCCAGCATTTGTTCAAAGCTCATTTCTGACATTCTTTTGAACCTCCTCAATAATTTTGTTTGGGGTAGAAGCCCCTGCGGTAATACCTACGTTATCGATGGACTCAAAACATGTGACATCCAAATCTTTTACAGTTTGTATATAGTAAGTATTGTTGCATTCGTTTTTACATATTTCAAACAACTTCTGCGTATTGGAACTATTTCTGCCCCCTATGACAATCATGGCGTCCACATCACGGGCAATCTTTGCTGCCTCAGTCTGTCTTTCCTCGGTGGCATTGCAGATTGTATTTAAAACAATTATATCATAACCTTTTTTATTTATAATTTCAACTAATTCTTGAAATTTATTGTAATTAAATGTCGTTTGTGCTACAATACATACCTTTTTCCCAGATTCTGCCTGATATTTTTCTGCTTCTTCCGGGGTTGAGATCACAGCCGTATGCGGATCAAGCGACCAGCTTTTGATTCCTTTCACCTCAGGATGTTTTTCATTTCCAATAATTACAATCTGTGCTCCATCGGTACTGTATTTTTCCACAAGGCGGTGTATCTTTAACACAAACGGACAGGTTGCATCCACAAGTGTATAACCCAGTTCTTTTATTTTTCCGGATATTCCCTTTTCCACTCCATGTGCACGAATGATAACTGTTCCACCCTGCGGTGCCCTCTCTTCAAGTTCTTCAACGCTCTCTAAAACAGTCACTCCTTTTTCTTCCAGGTCATGCACCACTTCTTCGTTGTGAATGATCGGGCCAAACGTATAGATCGGCTGATTTCCGCTGACACTCTTTTCTAACTGCTCATATACGGTATCGACTGCACGCTTCACGCCAAAACAAAAACCCGCACTTTTTGCCAATGTTACTTTCATATTTTCAGATTTCCTTTTTATACTTCCTTTTCTGCCTTCAGATAAACCTGATAAATGGCATCTACCACTTCATCAATATTCATTTCCGAGCTGTCAACTAAAACAGCATCCTCTGCCTGACAGAGCGGTGATGTTTCGCGGTGCATATCGCGGTAATCGCGGTCGATGATATCTTTCTCAATTTCCGCAAGATCACAGCTTACACCTTTTTCCGTCAATTCATCGAAACGACGTTTCGCACGTGTTGCCGAACTTGCTGTCAGATAAATTTTCACCTGGGCATCCGGAAGCACACATGTTCCGATGTCCCTTCCATCCATAATCACATCTGCTGATTTTGCAAGCTGACGCTGCAGCTCAACTAACTTTTCGCGGACTACCGGATAAACACTTGTGGATGATGCCATATTTCCAACTTCCTCATTACGGATCACACCATTTACATTCTCTCCGTTTAAAAGTACCTGCTGTTCGCCGTTTTCATAGGTAATCGTAACATCTACATCCGGACAGGCAGCCGCAATTGCACTCTCATCTTTTGCATCAATATCATGCTGTAAAAAATAATACGCCATTGCGCGGTACATTGCTCCCGTATCCACGTAGATAAAACCAAGTTTTTTTGCCAGGCGCTTTGCGATCGTGCTTTTTCCTGCCCCTGCCGGTCCGTCAATTGCAATATTCATACTCATTTTTTATTTCTCCTTCTATCTTAACCAGATATGCTTTTTGCATCTTGCAAAAGCATAATTTTTAAATGCCTTATTTTTCTGTCTGCGCAGCAGATACCCCCGCAAGATATCCAGTCGACCAGGCAATCTGTAAATTATAACCACCTGTCATCGCATCAAGGTCTAACACTTCTCCACAGAAATATAAATGCGGTACCAGTTTTGATTCCATCGTGGACGGATTCACTTCCTTGACCTTTACGCCACCCTTTGTGATAATTGCCTCATTAAAATCGCGCAGTCCGCAAAGTGTAACAGGAAATGCCTTGATCAGTCCGATAAAACATCTGCGCTCTTCTTTTGTAATCTCATTGACTTTCTTCTCCGGATCGATTCCGCTAAGTTCAAGCATTACCGGGATCATTTTTGCCGGGAAAAGTCCTCCAATCGAGTTTTTAAACTGTTTATTTTTTGCCTCATCAAACTCCCTCAGCAGGCGATGGTCTAACTGTTCTTCGCTAAGTGCCGGCTTTAAATCTATAAACATGGAAAGTTCTCCTGCCGTAAGAGACGGTTTTATCGCCGCACTTGCCGACAAAAGCAATGGCCCGCTGACGCCAAAATGCGTAAACAACATCTCGCCGAACTCCTGATATAACAATTTCTTTCCATTTAAAATACGCACTTCTACATTTTTTAAAGCCAGTCCCTGCATCTGCTGCACATATACCTCTTTTGCAAGAAAGGGAACAAGCGACGGATGGATATCCGTTACCGTATGCCCCATCTCCTTTGCAAAGCGGTAACCATCCCCGGTAGATCCGGTTGTCTGATAGGAAAATCCGCCTGTTGCAACGATCACCGCATCTGCCTGCATTGTAGTGCCGTCTTCTAACTTTACCCCGGTGACAACATTCTGGGACATATCATCCACAGACGGTTCCTCTAGCAGTCTCTGCACCTGTGTATGCAGCATTATCTTTACTTTTTTCTCTTTCAGCACTTTTTGTAATGTGGCGATCACATCTGAAGAATGATCTGAAACAGGGAACACTCTGTTTCCACGTTCTATCTTCGTCCGAAGTCCGTTTCTTTCAAAAAAATCAATTACTCTCTGATTATCATAAGAATAAAACGCACTGTACAAGAACTTTGCATTGGTCATGATATTAGCAAAGAGATTATCCATATCTCCTGCATTGGTGATGTTGCAGCGTCCTTTCCCGGTGATATATAGTTTCTTTCCTAATTTTTCATTTTTCTCAAGCAGTGTAACCTGACTTCCCGCTTCTGCTGCAGCGATCGCAGCAAACATTCCAGCCGGTCCTCCACCTATTACAATGATTTTATTCATGAAAATCGCTGTCTCCTATTTTAGCATATCGCATTTTTATCGAATCATCAATCGCATTGATCTCATCATTTTCATAAACCTGATATTCATCCCAGATTCCTTCTAACATTTCTAACGTCTTTGCCACATCCCTCTGCTTTTTCATACAAAGAGCAACGATCAGGGCATTGATCACACTGAGTGGTGCAACCAGTGAATCGACAATAGAAGCCATGTCACTGTCCGCGATCAGGTTGCAGGAAGAATATAAATTCATTGGCGAATGTACACTGTCTGTTAATGTAATAACTTTCGCACTGCGGTTGTTCGCAAACTCCATTGCTTTTAGTGTACGCATGGAATATCTTGGAAAACTGATACCAATGATCACATCTTCTTTTCCGATACGTACCATCTGTTCAAAGATTTCACTAGAACTGCTTGTCTGTATCAGATGTACGTTTTCAAACATCAGAGTAAAATAAAATGCCATAAATGACGCAAGCGGTGCACAGCTTCTGATTCCTATTATATAAATGTGTTTTGCATGTAAAATGGTATCCACCGCCATTTCAAATGCTGTCTGGTCTATTTTTTCCAGTGTACTGTTAATCTTTTCCGCATCTGACTTTAAAACAGATTCTAATATTTTTGACTGGCTGATCCTGCCATAGGTAACTTCCATACGCTGGATAGAATTTAATTTATTACGCACCAGTTCCTCTAAGGCATTCTGAAATTCAGGATATCCCCGATAACCAAGGTGCATGGCAAAGCGTACTACCGTGGATTCACTGACTCCGACTACCTCACCTAATTTTGCTGCTGTCAAAAATACTGCTTTATCATAGTTATCCGTAATATAAGTGGCAAGCAGTTTCTGTCCCTTGCTCAATTTACTGTATGACTCGTTGATCCGATTACTCAAATCATTTTTACTGCCCATAACCCCTCGTTCCTGTCATGATTATGACATTGTCTGCAATTTGTGATATGTCTTTGCACACCAACATTTCTATTATACCAAAACTTTTTCTTTTTGTCAGCTTTGAATCATTTTCATTTTGTAAAATTCACCTTTTTGTTCCATCAGCTCCTCAAATGTACCATATTCCACACAATGTCCATCTGCAAGAACCGCTATTTTATCCGCATCCCGGATCGTCGACAGACGATGTGCAACTATAAATGTTGTCCGTCCTTTTGTAAGATTTCCAAGTGCTTCCTGTATCAGTTTCTCAGAAATACTGTCCAAAGCAGACGTAGCTTCGTCGAGAACGATTACTTCAGGGTCACGGATCAGTGCTCTTGCAATTGCTATACGCTGCCTTTGTCCTCCTGAAAGTTTTCCTCCATGTTCTCCAACTACAGTATCAACACCATGTGGAAGACTTTCCATCAGATCTGTAAGATTTGCTGCCCGGATGACACGTTCTAATTCTTCATCCGTAACATGTTCGTTCCCATATGTAATATTTTCACGGATAGTTCCGGAAAACAAAATGGATGTCTGCGGTACAACAGCCAGATGCTTTCTGTATGTACGCAGATCTATTTCTTTCATATCATTACCATCTAAAAGAACTTTTCCCCCATCCGCAAGATGAAATCCGATCACAAGATTCAAAATGGTTGATTTTCCCGCACCGGACTCCCCGACTAATGCGATTGTCTCTCCCTGTTTTATATGAAGATTAAAATGGTTCAGCACCGGTTTATCACTGTTCTTATAATGAAAAGAAACATCGCAGAAATCAAAAGTTCCAGTTACATCCTCCAACTGTTTTTTGCCTTCATTCTGTTCCACATCCTCTGAAAGTAGCACTTCACCAATGGAATTAACAGATTCAATTCCCTTTGCGATTGTCGGGAGAAGCGTCACGATTGCAGACACCTGATTGACAACTGTTGCAAAATAGCTCTGATAAAGAGTAATATCTCCCGCCATGATACGTCCGCGCAGCGCAAGATAGCCGGTAAATGCAAGACAAACGACCTGAAACACCTGAAATACAGCCCATCCAACCGAGCCAAACAATGCCTGTACAAGATCCAGTTTATATCCTTTTTCGGCAACTGCAAAAAGCTGTCCACTCATTTTGTGTACTTCTTCATCCTCTAAGGCATGCGCTCTTGTCACCGGAACAAGTTCCACCATTTCCATCACACGAGCGGACGTTTCTTCCATTTCTTTTCGAAATTCCGTATTACGTTTTTTCATGACAGAACGAAACGAAGCCATGGTAATTGCAGCAACCGGAGTAGTCAGCAGGAAAAAGACAAACACAATCCTGCTTTTCGACGCTGTAACGACCAGTGCGACCCCGATATTTAACGCAATATTTAAAATACTTAAGAACATCTGTGTAGAAAGTGTTTCAACAGCCTCCACATCACGCATGATCTTCGACTGCAGTCTGCCGGACTGCGTCTCCACATGATAAGCAATTGACAACTGTTGCAATTTCCGGATCAATGCTTTCCGGAGTCCTGTTTCCACATAACGCGTTGCAAGACTTTTATAAGATGTATAAAGATAATTCATCGGAATATTCAGTGCGATCAGACCAGTTTCAAGAATTACACTAAACCAGATATTTCTGACTGTATCCGGATTTGCAGTCGTGACATCATTGATAATATTTGCAGTTATGATCGGAAGAACCCACACGCAGGCATGTTTTATAAAAAAACAGATCACAGCCATAACAAATTTATGATAATTTCCTTTATAAAGTGCTATCAGGATCTGTATCGGATGTCCTTTATGTCTCTGATAACTCTCTATAAACCAGTTTTCCGTATCTATGCCACTTTTTGGCAAAGTCTTTCGTTCAAAATCATTCATTTTTTCATATCCTTTAAAATTTATAGGATGATTCTAATTCTTTTTTATACAAAAAGCAATATTTCACATTGTTCATTCTGCAAAACAAAAAAATGCCATAACAGTATCTTAAGATACTGTTATGACATCTTTTGTCAATATTATTTCTGATTATACCGGATATGCACCATTCTTTGTATCTGCGATTGTTGCATCTACTTTTTTCTGCTGTGCCTCACGGTATTTGAAGAACTCAGTTGCAACCTGTGGGAATAATGCGTAGGATAATACATCCTCATCCTGCTGTTTCCACTGTTTCATCTCAGCTTCAATCTTGTCAAGTTCTGGCTCTAACAGATCTGCCGGTCGGCATGTGATCGCATTCTTCTTCTCATCACCTAATACTTTATCGACAACTTCCGGATTGAACGGTTTTACAGTCTGACCATATTTTCCGAGAAGAACGTCTTTTGTCTCTTTGGTAGCTACTTTGTAACGCTCACCCATTAATACGTTAAATACAGCCTGTGTACCAACGATCTGTGAAGAAGGTGTAACAAGCGGTGGCTCACCGAGATCTTTACGAACACGTGGTACTTCTGCAAGTACTTCCTCGTATTTGTCTTCTTTGCCCTGCTCTTTTAACTGGGAGATCAGGTTGGATAACATACCACCCGGTACCTGATATAATAAAGTCTTGATGTTTACACCTAATACTTTCGGGTTCATCAGACCGCTCTCTAATGCTTCCTCTCTCATCGGACGGAAGTAATCTGCGATCTCAGCCAGTTTGTTCTGGTCTAAACCGGTATCAAACTCTGTACCCTTAAATGCCTCTACCATAACTTCAGTAGCCGGCTGGGATGTTCCAAGTGCAAATGGAGACATTGCTGTATCAATGATATCGCATCCTGCCTCAACTGCTTTCATGTATGTCATGGAAGCAACACCGGATGTATAGTGTGTATGTAACTCCAATGGGATATCGATCACATCTTTGATCGCACGAACCAGTTCGTCTGCTTTCTGAGGAACTAAAAGTCCTGCCATATCTTTGATACATACAGAATCAGCTCCCATATCCTCTACTCTTTTTGCCATATCAGTCCAGTAATCTAAGGTATAAGCATCACCAAGTGTGTAAGATAAAGCAACCTGTGCATGTCCTTTTTCTTTGTTACATGCGCTTACTGCTGTCTGAAGGTTACGAAGATCATTCAGACAGTCAAAAATACGGATGATATCAATACCGTTTGCGATAGATTTCTGTACGAAATACTCTACCACGTCATCTGCATACGGACGGTATCCTAAGATATTCTGTCCACGGAATAACATCTGTAATTTTGTATTTTTGAATCCGTCTCTTAATTTACGAAGACGATCCCATGGATCTTCTTTTAAGAAACGAAGGGATGCGTCGAAAGTAGCGCCTCCCCAGCACTCAACAGCGTAGAATCCAACCTTGTCCATTTTATCTACGATTGGAAGCATCTGCTCTGTTGTCATTCTTGTTGCGATCAGAGACTGATGAGCATCACGCAGTACTGTCTCTGTTATTTTTAAAGGTTTTTTAACAACTTCAGCCATTTTTTCCTCCTTATACAGCGAATCTGTTTTTGTTCCGCTGTCTGATTAAATTCCAAAGATTGCCATGAATACACCGGCTGCTACTGCTGTACCGATAACACCGGCAACGTTTGGTCCCATTGCATGCATAAGTAAAAAGTTCGTAGGATCTTCCTCTGCACCAACTTTCTGTGATACACGTGCAGCCATAGGAACTGCAGATACACCAGCAGAACCGATGAGCGGGTTGATCTTGCCTTTTGTAATGAAGCAAAGTAATTTACCGAACAATACTCCGGCTGCTGTACCAAACATAAATGCGATGAGTCCAAGTGCAACGATCTTTAAGGTTGTTGCATTTAAGAATGCCTCAGCACTTGTTGATGCACCAACAGATGTACCAAGTAAAATAACAACGATGTACATTAATGCGTTAGATGCTGTCTCCGATAACTGACGAACTACACCACACTCACGGAACAGGTTACCGAGCATTAACATACCAACAAGTGGAGCTGTGGTCGGAAGGATCAGACATACGACAACGGTTACCACGATCGGGAATAAGATTTTCTCAAGTTTGGATACCGGACGTAAGTTCTGCATCTTAATGGCACGTTCCTTTTTCGTTGTAAATAACTTCATGATTGGTGGCTGAATGATCGGCACCAATGCCATGTAAGAGTATGCTGCTACAGCGATCGGACCCATAAGACCGGACTGTCCAAGTTTTCCTGCAAGGAAAATGGAAGTAGGACCATCTGCACCACCGATGATAGAAACAGCTGCTGCTGCTTTATCATTGAATCCCATCAGGATTGCAAGGAAATATGCGCCGAAAATACCAAACTGTGCTGCTGCTCCTAAAAGGAAGCTGATCGGGTTTGCGATCAGAGGTCCAAAATCGGTCATCGCACCAACGCCAAGGAAAATAAGGGATGGCAGGATTGACCATTCATCTAAGGTATAAAAATAATGGAATAAACCACCGACACCGTTACTCATCTGTTCCGGAGTTGCAAAGATATCCGGATAAATATTTACCAGAAGCATACCAAATGCGATCGGAACGAGTAACAACGGTTCAAACCCTTTTGCAATAGCCAGATACAGGAAAATACATGCAACAAAGATCATTACGAAATTTCCCCATGTCAGGTTGAAAAAGGCAGTCTGATGAAGGAGGTTGCCCATTGTCTCAGTAAAATAACTCATTGTTATCCTCCTAAAATTAGTTGTTTAAAGTTGCCAGTAATGCACCTGCTTCTACCATATCACCAACGCTTACGTTGATGCTTGCTATAGTACCATCTTCGGTAGCAACAACCGGTGTCTCCATTTTCATGATTTCAAGAACTAAGATTGTGTCACCTTTCTTTACGGATGCGCCTACAGAAGACTCGATCTTAAATACTTTTCCTGCTGCGCCTGCTTCAATCTTAACATTGCCTGCACCACCTGCCGGAGCTGCTGCCTTCGGAGCTGCTGCCGGTGCCGGAGCTGCTGCACGTCTCGGTGCTGCTGCCGGTGCGCTTACTGCACCATTTTCTTCTACAGTAACATCATAAACATTTCCATTTACGGTAATTGTATAGCTTTTCATTGAATCATCCTCCTGTGATCATTACTTTTTTAACGACATACTATTTTATAACTTGTCTTTTTTCGTCTATCTTCTATGAATAGAACGTACTACGAATCCATCTGCTGACGTTCCTTCTGCCGCTGCGATCGCTGCAGAAATAACTGCAACCAGTTCTAAATCGTCGGTAAGAGAAGCTGCTTCCTCACGCTGTTCGATCTGGTCTACTACAGGATCTGCCACTTCTTTCTTTGCACCAGCATTTGCTTTTTTGTTCTGTAAATACGGAATTACTTTAAAGCAGCTGATGATCAGACTGATCAGGATAAGAACTACGAATACGGTTCCCATTCCCATCAATGTATTCATGCCGGCTTTTTCCATTTTCTCACCAAGTGAATACACAAGATCTGCACTGGCATCTGTAAGTTCCGGTGATTCTGTTTCGTAATTATATTCATATACATATGAAACAACTACATCTCTGTCTGAGAAATGTAAAACCTGATCTGCAGTCACGGTTTTCTGTGCTTTCGTCACAGTAAGCTCTCCAAGTCCCTGATATGAACCTAAATCCGGAACTGTTTCACCCCAGGATGTCAGTAAATGGGCAAACGCAGCCATTCCGTTGGAATCATAATATTCTGCACCGCTTTGTATATCTTCATCTGAAAATGAAACAAGCGCAGATACTGTCTGCTCCATGTTATCCTGAATATCAGAATAGCTCATACCAAAATAATCAACGCTCTTAGGATCCGTTCCACATGCTGTCATTGCCAGAACCATAAAGCAAAGACAAAGCATAAGAGATAATTTTTTCTTCATAACTTCACCTTTCTATTTTGTTCCATGTTTCTTGTCCGGTACACCTGCACATTTTGTATATAATAATTCAAATGCATCTACAAGGTACTTTCTGGTGTCTGCCGGATCTAAAATAAGATCTACATAACCGCGTCTTGCTGCAGTCATGACACTAGACTGTAATGCATCATATTCTTTTGCTTTTGCTGCAAGTTCGTCTGCAGATGCATCTGCGTACATGATCTTAGCTGCAAGATCTCCATCCATCATACCGATCTTTGCATCTGTCCATGCATATGTAAAATCTGCTCCGATTGCTTTGGAGTTCATTGTCACATAAGCACTTCCGATTGCATTTCCGGTAATTACGTTAACTTTCGGGCAGGTTGCATCAGCAAACGCCATAGTCATACGTGCAAGTGCTTTTGCAAGTCCTTTTTCTGCACATACAGTAGCTGCATATCCTTTTACATTTGTTAAAGACAATACAGGGATCTCAAATGCATCACAGAAATTAACGAACTCTGCTGCCTTGTTGCATCCTCTTGCTGTTAAAGCTCCGGAGAACTCTTCTGCTTTTTTGCCTTCTTCATCATAAACTTCTGAACAGTTTGCAACTGCGCCGACTGTCATTCCGTTTAACTGGATAAATCCGGTTACCATGTCTTTTGCGTAGTTTTTCTTTGTCTCAAAGAAAACATGTCCGTCAGAGATCTCGCTGAGTAAATATCTCGGATCACCTTTCATAGCTGCCATGTTCTCACATGCACGGTTTAAATCATCCTCACATTCAGATGTATATACATCTCCCTCGTTATTTAAAGGAAGAATGCTTACTAACTCACGAATCTGTGCAATGATCTCATCCTCTGTTCCAACTGCATCGATGCAGCCATTCTTCTCACTCTGGAACTCTGCTGAGGATGTATCGCATTTTTCAATACGGTTGCCATCGATCGCATTCGGGGAGTTGATGAACATTTTTCCTTTGCTCTCCATAAATGCAAAATCAGATAATGCAGGTACTACTGCAAGTCCACCGCCACAGCTTCCGAAAATAGCGGAAATCTGTGGAACAACGCCGGATGCTGCGACCTCCTTTGCGTAGATCTCACCAAATCCGTTTAATGCATCAACAGATTCCTGTAAACGCATTCCGGCGCAATCGATAAATCCGATCACCGGTGCTCCCATTTTCATTGCCATATCATATACGGCTGCGATCTTCTTTGCATGCATCTCTCCGATAGTACCGTTTAATACGGCTGCATTCTGGCTGTATACAAATACCAGATTGCCATCCACCAGACCATGTCCGGTAATTACACCATCGGACGGTGTATCTGTGTCTGCAAGATTAAAGTCTGTATTTCTTGCGGTTACGAGAGAACCGATTTCCATGAAACTGTTCTCATCGACTAACTTGGTAATACGCTGCATTGCCAAGCTATCATTACTACTATTCATCCTTTTTGCCCTCCATCTATAAAGTTTGTTACCACATCTTTCGACATGGTACATAGTGAATAATGTAAAAATATAACAAATTCCGCTAGGATAAATTATAGATGGTCGGTGACAAATTTTCAAGTGAATTGTTAATTTTTTGACAGTTTTTTTTCACATACATAGTGTTTTGAGCATTTACAGCGGAAATAATTCGGCTGCTTTTTTTATGCACCAGAAAAAATCTATTTTTTTTACCGTCTCCTTTACCGTAACTGTACGTTTTGCCAGAATCTCATCCCCAAGCAGATATGTAATTTCTCCTGCAAAATCCCCATTCATTACCGGCGCATAAAGTTTTGGCGTCACTTCATACTTTACCTGTATTTCCTGCTCATTTCCAATCAACAGTGCTGTCAGTCCTTCTATCGGCGATATTTCCAATTCTGTTCTTACCTCTCCACCGATCTTTTTACTCTGCCCGCCTTTCACCTCTACAGCAGCAGATTCCTTTGTGTTCAGCTCAATCTCATCCAGTTTTATTTTTTTAAACATTGTAATTCCATACTGCATAAGTTTCTTCGCATCTGCCCACTTATATGTTTTATTGTTCGGCCACCCGCAGGCAAGCAGTGCTACAATAAAAGTCCTGTCATCACGCTGTAATGCGCCTATATAACAGTATCCCGCATTACCGGTAAACCCGGTTTTACCGGACAATGCCCCATCCATCATCTGCAAAAACGCATTATGATTGTAACAGGTATAACTGTTTTTCCCATCCATATCATGAAACTGATATTGCCCTTCCTGTGTGATCGTAAGAAACTGTCCCGCCATCTTAGAACCTTTGATACAATACCGCATAATCAGCGAAAGATCCGCCGCTGTCGTATGGTGAAAACCGTCTTCATCTTTTGCATCTAGTCCGTTTGGTGTAATAAAATAGCTGTCCTCACAGCCGATCTCTTTTGCTTTATCGTTCATCATTGCTGCAAAATCAGCCGTTGTGCCTGCGATATGTTCAGCGATTGCCACTGCACAGTCATTATAAGATTCTAACATCAGTCCGTACAGCAGATCCTTCAGATAAAAACGCTGTCCTTCCCTCATACCAAGATGTACTTTCGGCTGTGAAGCTGCAAGTGCACTCACGGTCACTTCACTGTCTAACTCACAATTTTCAAGTGCAATGATACAGGTAAGAATTTTTGTTGTACTCGCATTTGCCATCGCCTGATGTCCATTTTTTTCATACAGGATACGTCCGGAATCCGCATCCATGAGCACCGCCGACCTTGCATACAAAGAATTCTGATCCGGCTCTCCCATTATTTTCTCCATCTGCACATTCCCACTTTGTTCAAAAGCTTCCACCACCTGTATACCGTTTCCAATTAAAATTACAGTAATAAGTATCCACGCCAGCAGCTTTTTCCACATATGCAAAACTCCAAAAAAGTATTTCATCAATCCTTATGTACACAACATCAAAAACATGTGCATTTACATCAAAAAAAATACATATAAAACCGGATCAGATATCCAGTTTCATATGCATTTCCGCTTCTGCTTCCTGTTTAAATTCCTCAACCTGGACCGGACTTGGCACAGGGAGTTCATCTATCGAATGTACGCCAAAGCTCCTTAAGAACTCTTCTGTCGTTCCAAAAAGCAACGGACGGCCCGGTGCGTCAAGTCTTCCCAATTCACATACCAGATTATACTCTACCAGTTTATTTACTGCATGGTCGCAGGAAACCCCTCTTATCTTTTCAATTTCTGCTTTTGTGATCGGCTGTTTGTAGGCGATGATCGACAGCGTCTCAAGTAAAACATCGGTCAACACATGTTTTTTCGGCTGTTTGGCAATTTTTACCAGATATTCATACATTTCTCCTTTTGTACACATCTGGTAAGAACCGTCAAGTTCCATGATCTTGATCCCGATACTGTCATTTTCGTAGCGTTTCATCAGATTTTCCACGATCTTTTTTGTCTGTTCTGTATCAAGTTCGAGTGTTTTTGCTATGCGTTCCAATTCCACTGACTCTCCCATCGTAAACAGGATTGCCTCAACGATTGCTTCATATTTCTTTTCTTCCATGCCAGTCCCCATTTTGCTCTGCAGCTACGCAGCAATTTTTGATTCAATTTTTATATCATCGAATGTGTATTCCTGCGAAACAACTATCTTTCCAATTTTCATCAGTTCTAATATTGCAAGAAATGTCACAACCACTTCCATTTTCCCGGACTGCGCTTCTAAAAGGCTCCGGAATGAGAAATGTCCGTGATGCATGCTGTACTCTTCCACATACGACATCTTATCGGAAAGTGACACTTCCTCTTTCTCAATTTTTCCAAATTTAGAGCGGACCGGATCGATCTTGTCCGCCTGTTTTTTTATGATAGACTGAAATATATCGTTCAATCTTGCGAGTGTGATACCGGACATCAGTTCATTCACATCTACCGGTTCTTCATATGCAAGCACTTCCGGCGGAATCGTCGGTACTTTATACAGGACTTTTTCCGCATCGATCTGACGATCCTTAAGTTCATATGCCATACATTTATACATTTTATATTCCAATAACTGCTGCACAAGTTCGGCTCTTGGGTCTTCCTCCTGCTCATCTTCACTTTCTTTTGCAGGAAGCAGCATTTTGGATTTAATATCAAGTAATGTCGCCGCCATCACAAGGAATTCGCTCATCACATTTAAGTCCTGTCTGCGCATCTCAGCAATATATTCCATGTATTGGCTGGTAATCTCCACGATCGGAATATCATATATATTTACTTTATTTTTTTCCAATAAATGTAAAAGCAGATCCAGTGGACCCTCAAACACCTGAAGCTTTACTGTTAATTCCATCTATGTAACACCCTCTCATTCCACAAATAATGATTTTACCGTGGATTCCTGTAAAATTCAAGATTTTTATGCATAATGTACATCCCGTACTCCTAAAATAAATTATAACAGAACCCTACGGAGGGCATATTTTTGAAATTTGTGGTTTCCTTTCTGCTTAGTCTTAATCTTTTTATGCAAAGCACATTATTTCCTGTATCTTCCTGTTTCACTCCGGGCACAGCAGACTCTATCTCATTTAGCTCTAATACAGAAACTGTACCGGCTGCTGATTTAAATATTTCCGCACCAAGTGCAATTTTAATGGAGGCATCTACCGGAGCCATTGTCTATGAAAAAAACTCCCACGAATCGAGACATCCGGCAAGCGTCACCAAGATCATGACTCTGCTTTTGATTTTTGATGCTCTTTCCTCAAAACAGATTTCTTTCGATGATACTGTGACTGTCTCCGAGCACGCAGCCAGCATGGGAGGTTCACAGGTATTTTTAGAACCAGGCGAAACACAGACCGTCGATACGATGATCAAATGCATCAGTGTCGCAAGTGCGAACGATGCCTGTGTTGCCATGGCAGAACATATTGCCGGCTCAGAGTCAGAATTTGTCCGCATGATGAACGAACGTGCCAAAGGACTCGGCATGAATGATACCACATTTATCAACTGTTGTGGTTTAGACGCCGATGGGCATATGACCAGTGCAAACGATATAGCCTTAATGTCACGCGAACTGATCACAAAATATCCGAAAATCCACGATTACTGTACGATCTGGATGGAAAATATCACCCACACTACTGCAAAAGGTTCCTCTGAGTTTGGGCTGACCAACACCAACAAACTGATCAAGCATTACCAGTACGCCACCGGTCTGAAAACCGGATTTACCAATACTGCCATGTACTGTATTTCTGCAACTGCAAAAAAAGACGGCATGGAACTGATTGCTGTCATCATGGGTGCACCCGATATCAAGTCCCGCTCTGCTGATGCTACATCACTGTTAAATTACGGATTTGGGAAATGCAGGATCTACTGTGACAATCATGAAGATAAACTAGACGCCCTTCCGGTAGAAAAAGGCCTTGCTGATTCTGTCGGCATCATCTACCAAAGACCTTTTCAGTATATGACAACAGATGGAAGTGATCTTTCCGGCATTACCAAAAGCATAGAACTGCCGGAAAGTGTGACAGCGCCTGTAAAAAAAGGCGGCACTGCCGGAAAAGCGGTGTATTTCCTGAACGGAACACCCATCGGCAGTGTCAGTATCGTATATACAGATACAGTTAATGCTGCAGAATATAAAGATTATTTTTGCCGCACCCTCCTGTACTTTGTTCCATGAGATATTTCAAACGATCTACATCACATATTTTTGCCAGTCCCATCATCATATGCTACAGCAATGGTGCAAACAGACGCATCAGACTTTGCACCATACGTACCGGAAGTTTTCTCTCCCTGCAGAATGCCACGTCCATCTCCTCTGACTCAGCAAATGTCTTAAGGCAGTCTTCTTTTACCTGCATGACTGCCTTAGACTGATACATAAATACACCACATTCAAAATGTAAAAACAGACTCCGGTAGTCAAGGTTCACACTGCCGACTGTTGCAATTTCATCATCACAGACAAAACATTTTGCATGGATAAATCCTGGTGTATATTGAAAGATCCTTACACCATTTTTTAAAAGCGGTTCATAATATGACTGTGTCAGAAGATAAACTGCTTTTTTATCCGGCACTCCCGGTGTCACAATTCTTACATCCACACCGCTCTTTGCCGCATTAGAAAGGCAGATCAGCATCTCATGGTCTATGATCAGATACGGTGTGAAAATGTATACATATTTTTTTGCACGGCTTATGATATTTAAATAAATATTTTCTCCGACATTTTCATTATCCAGAGGACTGTCTCCATATGGCTGCACAAACCCATCCGAATCAGTTTTTTTCTGCTGATATACCGATGGCAGAAACCTGCTGTAATCTTCTGTGGAACGATTAATATAGTTCCACATTTCAAGGAACATTGCCGTAAGACTCCAGACAGCCTCTCCCTCAATCCTGACTCCGGTATCTTTCCAGTAGCCAAATCTCTGTACTTTGTTGATGTATTCGTCTGCAAGGTTGATTCCACCTGTAAATCCGATATAACCGTCCACCACAAAAATCTTTCTGTGATCACGGTTGTTCATCACCACAGAGATCAACGGTTTAAATGGGTTAAATGTCACGCAGGGGATTCCTCTCTCCTGTAGCTTCTTATAATATCCAAAGGAAATAGAATTGATACTGCCGACATCATCATAGATAAATCGCACATCCACTCCTGCTTTTGCCTTTTCTTCCAGGATATCCAGGATTGTATTAAACATATACCCTTCCTCGATGATAAAATATTCGAGAAAAATAAAATGTTCTGCACCACGCAATGCCTCTAACATATCCGGGAACATTTCTTCCCCGCATCTGTAATATTTCGTCTGTGTATTCTGGTATAAAGGGAAGCCTGCCCATTTATCAATATAAGATGACTGCAGATATGCCGACCGGCTTTCTTTTTCCAATTTCTCTTCTGCTGCGGTATCTCTCTGAAACAAGGCTTCTACCTGTCGGTTAACTGCATCCATTCTCTCTCTGGTATGTTTTGTCAGACCTGATCTTCCAAACAACAGATATACCATAAGTCCGAAAACCGGTGAAAGCAGTATCAAAAATGTCCACGAAAGTTTATTCGCCGGATTTGTCCATTTATTGACGATGACAAGTACGACAATGATCGCGATCACACGTACGAGCAGATTGACATATGTGAACTTGTAGCTAAGCTGCCACAATACAACACATAACCATAACACCTGTAAAATGATCGCCATGGCTACTACAAAAAATCTTCCAAATATGAGATGTAATATTTTCTTCATACAAAACTCCATTTCTGCGCTGTTTTTTAATAAAATAAAGTTTTATTTCATCGCAGGCATGTGCTTATTGTAATAATTTTCCACTCAAAAGTCAACGGACGAGATAATCCACATGTATCATTCCCCAGCCGGTTTTTCCAAGCTGCGTGCTTCGCGGATATGCTCTCTCATAAAGGCGAAGTTTCATTTCTGCCGGAGTAAACGACGGATATTTTTCAAATGCCAGCGCAAGTGCCCCTGATACAACCGGTGCTGCCATAGAAGTCCCGCTTTTTACCTGATATCCCATTGCATCCCTGCTGCAGCTCGTAATCCCAGTTCCCGGCGCAAGAATCTCCGGTTTGACAATGCAGCATGCAGTCGGTCCTCTACCACTATATCCTGTTTTTAAAGCTTTTCTCCCATGGTCACTGGTATCATCATCACTGCTTCCAACGGTCAGTACTTTTCTTGAAATACCCGGTATCGTCACAGTATTTTCTTTCGGTCCGTTGTTTCCTGCAGCAGCAACCACCATGATTCCCTCATCCCACAATTCATCGATCGCATGTAATAGTTTTCTCTGCTCTTCCACCCCCGCTCCAGGCAGCATTCCAACGGATATATTTAATATTCTGATATGATGCAGTTTTCTGTTTGCTTTCACCCAGTTTACAGCATCAAGTACCTTTTTAGTATTTCCATTTCCATTTTCGTCTAATACTTTTAACATGATGATCCTGCATTTTGGTGCAACGCCACTGTATCTGCGGACGTTATGTGCAGTACCTTTCACATACTGTTCCGACATTTTTCCATTTCCTGCAATGATCCCAGAAACATGGGTGCCGTGTTGCAAACACAACATCAGAAATTCCAATGTATAATGATCTCCTGCTCCTCTGTTTCCTTATTTTTTTCTCCTATTTCAATGTAGTCAATAAAATCATTTACGATCTCGTGTGTAAGTTTGGAATAATTAGTATGTCTTCGAACAACTTCGATCACATCTGATTTAGAATCAGTTTCGTATTCCAATTTTTCGATATCTAAATCTATTATCTTTTTCTTACTTTTCAAATTTTGAAGTTCGTTTTCAAAATCTGCTTTTAATTGGAAAAACATGTCCTCCTCAATCTGTTGACTTATTCTATCAAAATATAGTGCTTTTACTGATTTGGAAACATTCTCAATGTCTGAATCTAACTTTCTTAATTCTTTTTTCTTATTCTGCAATGTTTCCTTGTTATCCGAATCAGAAATAATATTTAGAAGGCTGTTGAGTTTACTTTTGTCCTCAAGAGCACATTTTACCAATTCTTGTATTTTTTCAAGCACAACATTTTCGATAGTTGAATATCGAATATTATGTGATGTACATTCTTTTCTTCTTGATTTATTTGATAACTGGCATCTTAAGTACCAATCATCCTTTCTTCCTCTTACTCCACCAGATTTTATCATTGTATGCCCGCATTCTTTGCAACAAAGTTTCCCTGCAAAAATATGAACCTTCTTTTTATCTCCGTATTGGCTATCAACACATATTCTTCTCTTAGAACGCAAAGCAGCCACCTTGTAATATGTTTCATTATCTATAATTGGTTCATGGTGATTTTCCGTGATATACCAATGGTCTTTAGGCACTGGAACGATCTTTTTATCTTTATAGCTTGCTTTTTGATACTTACCCTGTGTAAGCCTACCTATATAAACATCATCTGTCAATATTCTTTTAACGGTTGTTTCACTCCAAAGGTTATACTTTGCACCAAACTCATCTGATTTAGCATTTTTATAGGTCAATCCCTGTTTCTTCTTATATAAAGTAGGATTTAAAACATCTTCATCTTCAAGAATATGGCAAATTGCCTTTACGCTATACCCTTCCAAAAAAAGTGCATAAATTCTTCTTATAACATCCGCTGCATATTCATCAATGACAAATTTATACTTATCATTTGGATCCTTTAAATATCCATACGGTGCATATCCACCTAGAAATTGACCTGCTTTCATTTTTTGATGAAATACCGCTCTTATATTATTGGACAAATCCTCGCAATACCATTCATTCACAAGTCCATTGATCTGTCTGGATTTCTTATTTGCAGTATTTTGCGTGTCAACTCCATCAACAACACCAATAAACCTGATCCCCATTAGTGGGAAATCATGATGCAGATATTTTTCCATATGTTCCATATTTCTCGTGAATCTGGACTGACTTTTTGCAATTACTATATTAAATTTTCCAAGTTTACTATCATGAAGCAATCTATCAAACTCTGGTCTATCATCATAAAGCCCGGAATAATCATCATCTGAATATACATCCACAACTTGTATATCATGGCTAATTGCATAATCCATGAGTAGTAGCCTTTGATTTACGATACTTTCGCTGTCATCTCCTTTATTTATCTTATCAACATCTTCTTTACTTAATCTCAAATATAAAGCTGCCTTATCCATTTTTACCTCCATATAGATAAAGCAAGTAAACAAATGTATTTTACGACATTTTTGTCTAAATATCAATTTGCTACCTGCTTTATATGTACTACTTATTTCTTATAATCTGTTTCTTTATTATCTCTATAATTCTTTCTTCACGTTCTTTTTTATCTTTTGTTTTGTATACATCTTTTACGATGTATCTCACGCTTATCACCTACTTTCTTCTATATTTTATAGGCACCGGTTTGTACCTTATTACAATATTTTAAATACTATATTGCGCATTCCATCGTTCAAATAAAGAACATTTGTTCTTTTATATGTATTAATTTACCGGCATATTTCAGCCGGTAAGTCATTTAAAACATTTGTTCAATTTCATTCAGCAGCATTTCTTTATAATCTGCCATTTCTATAATTGGTGTGTAATAAGTAGATCTGCCAATCTTTTCCGCTGACAAAAATCCTCTTTTTCGTAATCTGGCTAAAAAAGTCGATACAGTCTGCGGTTTCCAGTCATGGTCAAATTTTTCATTGGCTGCATTCATAATGGATTTTAAATCGACTGACTCGTTGCTTTTCCAGATTACTGACATAACCTGTTCTTCTGCGCTTGGTAATCTTTTCATTGATTTATCCCCTTTGTTTTTGCACATTATACTACATTATACGTCATTATTCAATTGTCAATGTACTACATTTTTAACAATTATTTCCTTTTGACATTCAGAACATGTGTTTGTATAATAAAACAAACATGAAAGGAATTTGCTTATGTCTGCATCTTCAATCTTTGATTTAAGAAAATCGATCCCCGTAATCGCTTCATTCTCAAAAGACGGTAAATTGTACCCTCTTTATGTCAGAATTGGCGACATGGAATATAAGATTTTGTCATATGTAAAATTAAATAAGAACACCAGTGGCGTACATTTTGAATGTAAAATTGAGGATTACGGTATATGTAAAACCATTTATTTATTCTATTCCATAAACGAAACCGCTTGGTTCTTAATATCTAAATATAAGCCATTCACTTAGTCTCTCCCTGCCAGATCTTCGGTGTACCATCTGCATTGAGCATAACGGTAAGACCGCCGCCCGTACTTATTGTGATATATAAATACATCACTCCTGTGTCATTATCTGCATAAATAAGATATTCTTGTCCACTTTCCACCAGTACCATTGTGTTTTCCTGTCCAGCACTGACATTTGCTGTATCACTGCATCCGGCAATCAGGAGTGCTGCTATTATGATGGCTGTTATAAGTTTCCTTTTCATGATCTACCTCCATCAAGATTTCTTTTTCTCATCATACGGCTCGCCACAGAACGGGCACCGTGACAGTAATACCGGCATCTTCCGCTCTCTCTTCTTACCTTTTTCTTTTACTGTAAATTCTAAGTACGCTCTTTCGGATATAACCTCGATAGGTGGTAATACCTGTTCGATGTTTTCCATCCCACACATTTTTTCCAATACCTCATCCATGCAATTACACATTGTTTCCCCTCTCTTTCTCAAAGTTCATCGATCATCTTTGAGTACTCGTTATACTGTTCTTCCGTCACATCTGCGACATTGTCCAGGAAAAAATATAAATATCCTTTTGAGTACTCGGCTGACCATAATTTTAATTTGATTTTCTTTTTGGCTATTTCATAATAGAGACCGAAATCCATTATTATATTTTTCATGAGATGACCATTCCTCTCTTCTTGGTTTTGTTATCTGATTCTAAAATAAACTCATCTGGTTCTCGTCGTACTGGTAAACACGTCCGGTTGTGATCCTCCCCAGCTGGCATAATCTCTCAACCCGTGGTTTCTGCTTAAGATTTGCCATATAATTATTGTCCACTTCCGGCGGTATGGATAAATAATATTCATCCGGTAATGGCAACTGATTTTCTGTGCAGGCCTCATTGATCTTTGACTGATAATAAACAATGTGTTTTCGCACCAGATTCATGTTGCATCCATCGGACCAGAACGGATCATTACATCCATTCTGATTGATATCTTTCCAGTGTTCTATTTCTCTGCGGATGCACTGGCAGTACTCTTTCACTTTATCTTCTGCTGTCTGGATCATGGCAGCACCTCCGGAAAGTCTGTGATCTCCATCTGACTTATGCAGGGTTCGCCGTTAAAAAATCCTCGATACTCATTTGACCAACCGGACATTCCATAACATCCCCTTTCACAGCTATCTCTAAGTTATTTACAGCCTGTTTATAATAGCTTTCTTTTAATTCGACACCAATACCTCTACGTCCCATCTTTACGGCAGTGTATGGTACTGATCCAATCCCTGCAAATGGATCTAATACAATGTCATTGGGATTCGTCCACAACTCAATACATCTCTGAATTACTTCGAGCTGCAACGGACAAATATGTCTCTCGTCTTTGTCTTCTCTCGCGGATTTTTTCTGCAATGTATCACTCTGCCGGATATCCATCCACACTGGACTTGCATAATTCTGCCATACATCAACTGGGAACGTCTCATGTGTATGTGATACACGTTCTGGGTTTTCTCCCGGCTTACGCATTGTAACAATATAATCTGGAATTCCCTGGCGATTCATAGTGCTGTCTTTTCTGATTTGCTTATGTAACAACCCCAGTGCTTTTGTTCTCTGCATTTCAGTAACCGGATTTTTCCAAATTGTGACTTTACTATGATAAATAAATCCGCAATCTTCAAAAATTTTTCTAATAATTGCCGGGAAATCTTTCAAACCGATCACTCCATCCCGCTCTTTCATAAGTGGCAGATCCATGCAATGAAAACTTAATAATCTCCCCGGCATGGTCACACGGTACAGCTCTTTTGCAAGAAAGATAAAATGATCATAAAATTCATCATCCCCTTTACTGTTCCCCATGTCCCTGTCACTGTTGGAATAGGTATACAGGCTTGCAAACGGTGGAGAAAAGATTGTGTAATGAATACTGTTGTCTGGGATTGCCTTTGTAATTTCGCATGAATCCCCATTATAAATTGCATATCTATTTTCAATTACTTGTTCTAATACATTCATTTATCAAATTCCTCCCATTCTGGTAACTCCATAGATACTTTTGGTTCGTAAGGTGTGCCAATTCTGCACGTACTCTTTAGTTCTTTTTTTGTAATCTCCTTTGTAAGTTCTGTCATTTCACGCTGCATCTTTAAGAAATCAGCCTGTTTCCTCTCGATGTTCTCTTTTACGCACCCCTCTTTTGCAGAAATAATGATATACACATTTACTGGCAGGCTCTGACCAAATCTATAGCACCGTCTCACAGCTTGATAAAACTGTTCGTAGCTATCTGATAGTCCAGTAAAGATCATATTGTGACAATTCTGCCAATTCATTCCAAATCCTGCTATTGATGGTTTTGTAACAAGGCATTTGATTTTCCCCTCTGAAAATCCGATCATTGAATTACTTTTATGATCCGGTTTGTCAGAACCTTTCACTTCAACAGAATCGTGGATAACCTCATGCAACTTTGCACTTTCATCATTCAGGTCACACCATACAAGCCATTGTTCATCTGAATTGTTTGCGATTTCTGCAGCTTTTTCACATCTGAGATCAAGGCTGTCTTTTCTCGCCTGCCTACGCTCTGTAAGTGTCAATGTTTCCTTGATTGGTTCATCTCCGTCAACAATGATTTCTTTAATATTAAGCTGTGGCAGATTATAACCAGAAACCTCATATCCGATATTTGCCGGATTATCAATAAATACGCTGAACGTTGCAAGCCACTGCCAAAATACATCAACAGCATGTCCTTTTAATCTCCATTTCGAAGTTTGACCGCCATCATGCACAAAGAACATTGAAAGCATTTCTGCCCTTGTCATAACTCCGCAAAATTCAGAATGATTTCCAAGTTCCATATAATCATTCGGTGCCGGTGTGGCTGTACATGCCAATTTATACGGCACATCATGAAAGTTCTGAATAATCGCTGTTCTGACTTTGCCAGAATAAGACTTTAAAATACTACTTTCATCAAGTACCACTCCGACAAATTCATTCGCAACAAATCTGTCTAACTTCTCATAATTCGTGATATTGATTCCATCAATACATTGCAACTGTTCATCTACAACCTTTGCAGTATATCCGAACTTTTCAGCTTCACGCCGTGTCTGTTCTGCTACAGCCAACGGTGCTAGAATTAATATCTTGCCGCCTGAATACTTATGTACCTGATACGCCCACGATAACTGCATGGGTGTTTTTCCAAGTCCGCAATCAGCGAATATACACGCTTTTCCTTTTTTCAATGCCCAACGCACAACATCTTTCTGAAATTCGTACAGCATCGGATTTAACTCTGACTTTTCAATATCAAATCCGCTACTTTCCAGTACAAATCTTTTATTTGCTAAAAAATCTTTATAATCCATTTTTTCAAAGGAACCCGATATATCGTTACCCCGGCCGGAGGTTCGGCTCCTTTCTGCTATTTGTAATCTTCAAATCTCTTTACTACCGCAAAAGTCACTCTGGAATTCACCCATCTTTGCATCCGCAGCAAGTCGTCTGCACGTTTTAATTTGTATTTTTCATAGATCATGACATATGGACTATATCCAAGTTCCCGCAGAGTATAAATCCGTTCCAAGTCCTGTTCCAGTGTCGTGTTGAATCCACACAGAACATATACAGTCATTTTCCAGTGCCCCCATCCGGTAAGCTGTTGAAACATTTTGAATTTTGGAATTATTTTTTCCCGATCTTCGTACCTGTCCCAAGCAAAATGTATCTGCTTAATCTTCATCCGTCGGATATATTCTGCCTTTTCTTCGGTCATTATCCGAATATCGCATCCCTGTGAAAAGTCCACCCATGCCCCGCTGGCAATAAGCTGCTGACTTAAGTTTTTCCATTCACGGCATGCGAACATGTTAGGATCCAGCAACACTATATTTTTCTGTCCCGCCCAAAACTCTGACAAATCAGCTACCTTGACCGAACATTTACCCTCTTTTTTTCCAACAATGCAAAAATCACAACCTCTCGGACAACCTCTTGTCAAAAAACCGTATGCCGTATCTTTACACAAATCTGGGTAAAGACTGTAATCCGGATAGAAATGCTCGATCTCTGGCAGCAGAGGTTCACCACCGTCTGGATAATGGTATCCGGTTCCGCCTTTTACTACTTCACTGGCACATACCGGATGAGGATAATCCGGTGTAAAAGTAAACACTTTACTCATGTATACCTTGTCCGGCGGATTTTGCCATGCGGTCAGTGGATCATACCACTCAACCACATCCCCTTTCTTCTTATGCCAAGCAGACAACTTCATAAGAGGCAGGCTTGGGAAATTATGTCCATCAACATCAATTAACGAAATTCTCATATAAAATCCTCTAGGCTCATCTGCCCCTTGCAATTACCACCGATGGTTGTCGGATCCCATCCGACACCGATATAGTCCAGCACTTTCGCCCATCCATAATCATTCCCGTCTTTATCCTTGCACATGTGGAACATCAGATAATCCCACTCTTTTGGATTGCTCTCATGCAACAGATCAAACCGATGCGGTCGTTTCTCCATGTGTATCCCGAAGCCGCACATACTGCATCCGGTACGCTGAGCCTTAGTTGTGTAAAGCGTCCCATCTGGCTTTTTCTCAATCGTTCCGTAGATCTCCGGGATAATGCTGTCTGGCATTACAAAACTTTGAGACAATCTTCCTTCTCGCAGAAGTTTCTCATGATATTTTTCTTTCAGTCCGGCTTTCCACAATCCATCCATTTCCAGGGCAAGTTTTAAAATATCCTGTCTATGAAAGATTGCGAATGGTGCTGATCTGATCGTGGATGCTCCAAAATAATTACATCCGTTCATCCGCAGGCTCTTAGCACGTCTGCCACCCTCGGATGCCATCAGTCCTAGATATGGCACGCTGTTATGCTCTTTTCCCCAATTATCACAGTTCTTTTCTTTGAGGTAATAACAGCATTTTGACGATACAAGGAAGTCCGGTTTCTGGTAGTCACATCCTTCTGTCTCGTTCTCATATCCACCGAACAGCTTAAGCCATCTCTGTTTTAACTGCATTTTTGAATTTTTCTGCCATCCACCATATTCTCCGGTCTCTCCGGTTATGATTGCATGTCTGACAGTTTTATTCTTTTCGGACGGATTCTGTAATAACTCAATCTTTGCAGCAACTTCTTTCGATATTACCGGAAAACCAAATTCCTGTATGACTTTCGGTTTCGTCCAATAGGTACCGTCTTCTCGCTTTAATGGCGGTACATTGATGATCCCAAGTGCTTTATGTATTTTCTGAATACTTTTATCTTCCAATGATGACGCACTGACACCCGGTACATTGATACCACAAACCTCATTTAAAAACAGATATAAAATGATACTGTCTAATCCACCAACCGATACATGATAATTTAATTCTCGTCCATCACATTCATTTGCAAATTCCTCTGCTCTGATCTGTGCGTATTTTCTTTTAAACTCATATGGCTGTTTCTCTTTCTGCATAAAAGATGCTATTTTCTCATATGCACCAATCCGCTCCATTCGTTCCTGTACTGATTCCATTTTTCTTCAGAGTAAAGAGCTCTTTCACGCTGGCCAGCAAACCTCTCACTCCTTTCGATTTATTTTAAAATTTCATCTAAACAGGCATTCCAACCAACTTTATATGACGGTGCAATCCTGTCCGGCTGTGGATATTTTCCGCACACTTTCATTTTCTCGGGAAGTTCCCGGAGCGGACACCAATCTGGCCTATCTTCAATCAGGTCGATATCCCTTGCCGTTTCCGTTGCTTGACAAGTCTCCGTGTCGTTTTCCTCGTCGCAATACATAAAATTGCATCCGAAGCACGATTCCGGCATATCCATTACCAATACTGCTTTAGGCATCTACTCCACCACCTTTCTTCAATTTGTCTGCTATCGCTTCGAGTTTTTCCTCTTCAATCAAAGTCAATGAATATACTTTTTTAAAAGCATTAAGACTGTCATCTACGCCTTTGTTATATGCCATATCCTCGTACCTCTCCAAATCGCCCAAAGTGGTGCAGTCATCGTAAAAATGGTCTTGCGCATTTTCCTCTTTATTATGACCGCGTTTGCATTTGTGTTTTTTCCAGTCGTAATATCCGCAATCCCCGCAACAAGTAATAACCTTAGCTTTAGACATCTACACCTCCACCTTTCACAATCTCAATTGCCGTTTTAAGTTCAACAATTTCTTTTTTTGCACTCCATCCTACAGGCTGTGCAACACAACTTGCCTTATCCAATTCGCTTACAACCGCATCCACATTGTAAGCGGTCTGAATTTCGTCGACTTTTTCCATCAACGTACCCATTTTCCAAAAGCTATTTATAACATCCTTTTCCTTCTCAAATGTATCAGAAATCATCTTCTTTACATCGTCCGCATCAATCAGTCTCATCGTTCGCCATCCTGTTCCTCCATACCGAAATACCCAATTTCTTCCTCCATGATGTCATTCAGTTCCCCGAGGTCGTCCAGATGTGGGTTTTCCTCTGCGATTGTCCGCATTTCTTCATCCAAACACCCCATTTCTATAAATACTTTAATGTTCTTCGCTAATCTTTTTACTTCACTCATTCTTCATCGCTCCAATCTAATTTCTGACCACAGCCACTGCAATATGACCCGACATTATACTTGTTTCTTAAATCTCCCTTCTCGTAACAAACAGGACAATAATAGTGATGCATTCCTCTATTGTATCCTTTCTTTATCTCTTCTCTTATTCCTTTCTTTGCCGTCTGCTTCTCCATCGCCGCCCGGCATTCTTCCACCGTTCCGATTGCTCGGTACTGCTGGATTTCTTCAAGGGCTTTGATTGCTGTTTCATAACCTTGCACTTCTCTTTTCCTTTCAAGATTTTCCGTACACATCTTCGCTAAATCTATAGACGTATTTAATTCGTCAATTGCTTCATTCTCTGTCATTCCTACACCTCCAACAGCTCCGGATTGTCAAAAATGTTTCCAATAACTTCTACGCATTTTCTTTCTTCTGCATAAAATCCTAAGTTACAGTAACAAACCCCACTTTCCTTATGGCTTGCATAACTGTAATCCAATGTCCAGTCCCCATTGCAATATTTTACAATCTCTGGATACTGTTCTTTTCTATCGCAAACGTCATTCTCCCAAATCAGCTTGCCGTTCTTGTCCTTGAGTCCGGTGCACTGGCAGATGGTAGTTTCATTTACTCTGTGCCAATTTTCAAATCCTAAATCTCCTCTACTCACACCTTTTGTATACATATTGCTATCATTTGTTGGAATGATAATTGCTTCATAACCAACTTCGGCATCACTTGACCATATAAGATTTCCTTGTACCCATTCTCCGTTATCAATCCGCTTTGCACGGGATAAAAATCTATTCTCCATCGCGTTCCACCTTTTTTCCTTTACAAACTCCTCTGTGTTCATGCACGGAAAATGAAATACTTCCGGTCTGTTTCATGTAAGTCAATTTTTCTCCGGTCAGCTCACATTTGTGTTTACGTTCGTTCAAATACTGACATCTTCCATCACAATACATCGCTTTCCCCCCTCCATTTCTTTCAGCTTGGCTTCGGCTTGCTCTCTATTTGCAAGTCTTTCCGCAATCTCTTCCAGGGCTTTGTATCTTCCATCTTTCGCAAGCTGGGTAATGGTAATTCCCTCATCATCCGGTAAATCTGCTGGATGAAATAAAACTTCTCCATTCTCTGTCACATATGTTAATCTCTCCATGCTATTCCTCTCTTTCCTCTTGTAGCCACTTTAATGAACATTCGTAGCAATTCTTATTCATCTCTCCATTGCACTTTTCATTTTTATTGAAATTCAAATCATACTCCGCCGGGCACACGATTGCCAGTGCCAGTTCCTCATCCGTCATACTCCGGATTCGGTCTGCATTGGTCTGTGGCCTGCATTCTTTCACAATCTCAAAGCACTCATCCTTCCAAGCTAAAACATTTTCTAGCTTATAGGAACTGTAGCCAACATGATAATAGTCCTCTCCGATTTCCTTGTACTTGATTTCGTAATATGGCTTTTTTTCGATCATTGTTACGATAATATCTAAGCATGAAACTTTAATGCGTTCCGTTTTGTTATCCCGTGCCGCAGTTCTTGTACACTCAATCATGACTTTCCTCGCTTTCTGCCAGCTTGGCATGCTCCCATACCATTGTAGATCCATTAGTGGTGCTCCATGATGTTTTGC
>ERZ772805.770-NODE-770-length-33074-cov-55.042824_pt1 | contig 33074 bp, 19 predicted proteins | sample MGYA00511344_ERZ772805 | MGnify/ENA primary metagenome ERZ772805 (study PRJEB29015, sample SAMEA2737730) | human gut metagenome | biome: human gut; feature: human-associated habitat; material: faeces | place: China | collected 2012 ...
GTTTTTCATAATGCGAAGTAAGCAATACTTTACGAGTATAAAAAATAATCCCCACGAAATTTCTACTGACCCGAAAAATAGGAAACTGTTTGATTACCATTTTTGAATATCCGTTTGAAATTTATGAATGATATATAGTCTATTGTTTTTAAATAATGTGATATCTAGGAATAAGAAATAATTTAAAGGCCTTATATAATTATAAATTGATTTGATTGTTTCTTTTGAATAGTTATTACCGTTTTTTGGATAGTTTTTATCTATAAAAATATTCATTGGTTACTAGTTTTGAAAAGTCTTAAAAATTAATATTAAACAATAAATTTTTGACCAATAAAATTTAGTTACTATGAGTAAAGAAGACAAATTTAATCTTTTGTTGCATGGCAATATGTGGCGAATACCTTTATGTATTGCTGCATTTACATTGTTTCCTAAAGGTAATTGCTATGCTGAAGCTAATGTTATGGCAGTTAATACTCCGGTTGAAACTTTACAACAGCAACGCACTGTCAGAGGAATTGTAGTTGATGAGAATGGTATTCCTATTATAGGTGCGACTATTAAGATTTTAGGTACAACTAATGGAACTATTTCCGATATGGATGGAAAATTCGAATTAAATGTTGACTCAAAATCTGTACTTGAAGTTTCTTATATAGGTTATTCTACGCAAAAAGTAAAATTAAATTCCTCTTCTTCTATACAGATTACATTAAAAGAGGAAACAGAGGTCTTAAATGAAGTGGTAGTTACTGGTTTTGGTATGGCTCAGAAAAAAGCTACTTTGACAGGAGCGGTATCTTCTGTAAAATCAACAGATATAGAAAGATCTTCTGCTGTGACAGCCAGTGGTGCATTGGTTGGTAAAATTGCTGGTTTAAATTCACGTCAGCAAGGAGGTGCACCGGGAGCAACAACCGCTTTACAGATTCGTAATATGGGTACTCCTTTGTTTGTAATTGATGGTGTTGTTTCTGATGAAGGTCAGTTCAATAATATGGACTTTAATGATATAGAAAATATATCTATTCTAAAGGATGCTTCTGCTGCTTTATATGGAGTACGTGCGGCAAATGGTGTAATAGTTGTTACAACTAAGAAAGGTCAAAGAAATACGCGAAATACAGTATCTGTTGATGCATATTATGGTTGGCAGAAAAATTCAAAATTTGTAGATCCAGCTGATGTAAAAGAGTATGTTCATGCTTATACTACAGCTGAAACTTTTTCAGGAAGAACGGATGGAAACAGACGTTATAGCAGAGAAGAATATGATAAATGGATGGCAGGTGCAACACCGGCTTATCAAGGATGGGATTGGGGAGATTATATATGGATTAGTGCTCCTCAGTATTATATTAATACTAATTTTTCAGGAGGAACTGATAAGGCAAATTATTATGTAGCTGTTTCACATATTAATCAGGATGCTACTATTCGGAACTATGGTGGATTCCGTAGAACGAATGCCCAGATGAATATTGAAATGAATGTAAATGAGAAGTTTAAAATTGGGGCTAGTATGAATGGACGTATCGAAGATCGGCGTCATCCTGGAGTGCCAGGTGTAGATGATACGTGGCTGCCTCGTTTTGCAACTTTGAAAAATCAGCCAACTAAACGTCCTTTTGCTAATGATAATCCTAATTATCCACAAAAGGTATCTGACCAACCTGAAACAAACTTTGCATTGCTGAATTACAATACAAGTGGACGTGTTTCTGATGTTTGGCGAGTAATTCAATTGAATGGTAATGCTGAATATGAAATACTGGATGGCTTGAAGGCAAAAGCTATGTTAGGATATTATTTTGGTCTTCAAGAACTTGAAAATCAGGAATATAAATTTAATTTGTATGCATACGATGAAAAAACAGGGGAGTACTATGTAACCGATCGTATGACAAATCCTTATAGAGAAAGAAATCGTGATAGAGTAGAAGATCTGACGAGCAATATCCAATTAAATTATGATAAAAAATTTGGGAAACACGCAATAAATGTTGTTGCTGGCTTTGAGGCAACTAAGCGTAATCGTCCTAAAATGTGGATTCATTCTACTCCAACATCAGATGCTATGGATTTGATTCGTCTAAATGAGATTGTAGAATTTAATGATACAGGAAAAGGTACAGAAGCCCGTATGGGGTATTTGGCACGAGTCAATTATAATTATGCTGATCGATATTTAGTAGAATTTATTGGTCGTTGGGATGGATCATGGAAATTCCGTCCAGGTCATCGTTGGGGCTTTTTCCCTTCTGCTTCATTAGGATGGAGACTTTCAGAGGAAAATTTTTGGAAAGAAAATAAAATAGGTGAAATAGTTACTAATTTAAAAATTAGAGCTTCATATGGAGAAGTAGGTGATGATAATGTAAGTAATTATTCTCCATATGATTTCTTACCGGGATATACCTATAATAATGGTGGAGCTGTAATTGACGGTGAATGGGTTGTCGGATCTGCTACTCGTGGACTTCCTAATGAAACATTGTCTTGGTTAACAGCAAAGATTTTGGATATTGGTATAGATTTGGGATTTTTAAATAATCGATTGAATGCTCAGGTGGATTTTTTCCAGCGTAAACGTGAAGGACTACCTGCCCAAAGATATGACGTTCTTATACCTGTTGAAGCAGGTTTTAGCTTGCCACAAGAAAACTTGAATTCAGATATGCATCGTGGTTTTGATGCATCCATCTCATGGTCTGATAATATAAATGATTTTCATTATAGTATAGGTGCTAATATGACTTATTCTCGTTTTTGGGATTGGGAACAGTATAAGCCTCGTTTTAGCAACTCATGGCATGAATATAGAAACAGTATTTGGCATCGTGTAGGATATGTTAATTGGGGATATGAAGCTATTGGACGTTTTGAAAGTTGGGAACAGATTGCTAACTATCCAATAGATAATGACCGTAAAGGTAATCGTACTGTTGTTCCTGGAGATATTATGTATAAAGATCAAAATGGTGATGGAGTGATCAATGGATATGATGAGCGTCCTATTGGCTATCGAGTAGACAGTACTCCAACTTTGAATTATGGTATTAATCTATCTGCTTCTTGGAAAGGTTTTGATTTAGCAATGGATTGGACTGGTTCTGGAATGACTTCTTGGTGGCAACGTTATGAAACTGCTCGTCCATTTCAAAATGATGGAAACAATCCTAGTGAAGTCTTGACAGATGCTTGGCATTTGTCCGATCCATTTGATCCAGATAGTGAATTAATTCCAGGAAAATATCCAATGCTCCGTTTGCCTTCAGATGAGACAAGTGCATATGATAGCAGTACTTATTGGTTACATAATGTTCGTTATATAAAGTTGCGTAACTTAGAGTTTGGTTATACATTGCCTAAATCTTGGTTAACTCATACTGGTATCACTAATGTACGAGTATATTTATCTGCCACAAATTTATTAACTATATCTAATATTAAAAGTCTAATGGACCCTGAATGTGCTAGTGATAATGGATTGGATTATCCTCCAATGCGTGTAATAAATCTTGGTGTAAATCTTAAATTTTAAAAATGATGAAAACTAAATATTTGTATACTGCTTCTTTATGTCTAATGATGATGTTTGGCAGCTGCAGTGATTTTCTTGATCAAGAACCAGATACTATTTTGACCCAGGATCAAACCTATGGTGACGAAGCTTTGATGAAATCTGTATTGGCTAATTTTTATGGTCGTGTAATGTTTGGTCAGAAAATTGAAGATTCTGATGCTTGGCGTTTATTAGATGAAGTAATCACATATGACCGTAGCCAAGAAGGAGCTTGGGGACGTAATAATTGGAGAAACGGATATAATTACGTTTTGTTTCATGACCTGAATGTTTTTATGAATGGAGTACAGTCTTCTCCTGTTTTAAGTGAAGATGCAAAAAAAGCATATATTGCTGAAGCTAGATTTATTCGTGCTTGGACTTATTTCTGTATAGGTCGTTCTATTGGAGGAGTTCCTATTATTGGTGATCAGGTTTTCTCATATACTCCAGGAATGGATATTTCTACCTTACAGATTCCACGTAGTACTGAGTCTGATTTATACGACTACATTATCAGTGAGTGTGAGGAGGCTGCTAAAGGCTTGTCGAAGGAAACCAATAAAAATAATGCGCGTGCAAATTATTGGGTAGCCAAAATGCTTCAGGCGCGTGCTGCTTTATATGCAGCTTCGTTAGCTACTTATAATAATGTAGAAGAACATCCGGGACTTAGAACAAAAGGAGGAGAAGTGGGAATTCCTGCTGAAAAAGCAAAGGGATATTATCAAATAGCTTTAACTGCTGCTAAAGAAGTTATAAACGATGGTCCATATAAGTTAATGTTTTCAAATGATCAGAGCCATCAAGCTTTAGCTGATAATTTCTATAAGGCAGTATGTCAAAAGGATGGTAATAGTGAAGTTATTTGGACTTTTGACTTTGTTTCTCCTGGAAAAACTCATCAGTTTACCAAAAACAATCTGCCTAAGAGTATAGAACAGGATACAGGTAGTGATAGACTTTCAGTAATTTTGGAACTTGTTGAAGCGTTTGAACCTATTGATGCTGATGCATCACAGTTGGGTACATCTGTACAATTCGATGCAAGTAAATGGAATGAAGGTAATACCGAATTGAATAATCTGGTATTCTATGATTCTCCTACAGAGTTATTTGAACAGAGAGACCCTAGATTGATGGGGACAATTCTTGTGCCGGGTTCTACTTTTGCAGGACAAAATATTGAAATACAGGCTGGACAGCTGATAAAAAAAGATGGAAAATGGGTTGAATTAACGGGAGCACGTAATTCATATGATGATGAACATCGATTGATTACTGCTAATAATGGTCCATTAGGAGGTGACGATCGAGAGATTAATCGTACAGGCTTCTATATTCGTAAATATTTGGATGAAACTCCTGCTGCTGGTACTATTGGTAGAGGATCTGCTATGTGGAATGTACATTTTCGTATTGCAGAGGCCTATTTAATTGCGGCTGAAACTCAGTGGATGATAAGTGGAGATGAAGGTGATTCTGAAGCTTTGTCTTATATTAATGAGGTACGTAAACGCGCTGGTGTAAATCCACTTACTTCTATTGATAAAAATAAGTTGATTCATGAGTATCGTGTGGAATTTGCATTTGAGGGACATCGCTGGTGGACTTTAAAAAGATTTATGGAGGCTCATAAGTTATGGAATGGAGATCCCAACTCGAGAACAGCACAGCGTCACGGATTATGGCCGTATAAAGTTGTTGCACCAGGAGATCCGAATGATGGAAAATGGGTCTTTATTGAAAAAGATATGGCTAAGTTAGGCTTGTGGACTAATCCATATAAGTGTACAGAAGCTGATTATTATGGAGAAATAGACAATGGATGGTTAAATAATAATCCTAAGTTAGTAAAGAATCCTTATCAATAATATAAAAATAATACAATGATGAAAAAGTTGATTAAAATATTATCATTTTTTGTTTTGATGATTGTCGTATTGTCTGGTTGTCGGAAAGATAATTATGATGAACCTGAATCTTTTATAACCGGACGAGTTGTATATCAAGGTAGACCACTTCAGTTAAAAGGAAATGAAGGTGTTGTTTTACAATTGTATCAAAGTGGTTATGAACTTCATGATCCATTTAATGTACATGTTAATCAAAATGGAGAATTTTCGATTTGTATTTTTGATGGGCAATATCAGTTGATAACAAAAGCAGGACATGGTCCATGGACTTCTGAAGGAAGAGATACAATATATATTGATCTGAATGGTTATGCTAATGTTGATGTAAATGTGCAACCATATTATTTGGTTGATAATGCAAAAATAACTCTTGATGGAAATAAGGTTAATGCTTCCTTCGATGTTAATAATGTTGCAGGAAAGGGTATTGACCGTGTGATGTTATTATTGGGAACTACACAGTTCTTATGTGATGATAATCATAATGTGGATAGATATGATGAAACTGATAACATGGCTGAATACAAAGACGGAGGTAAGACTTATGTATTTCAAACAAGAGATTATGCCGAACATCAAATGTTTCAAACTGCTCTGAAACGTGGTACTTTGTTTGGTCGTATTGCATTATGGCCTTCCGGTTCTGACCAAGCTATATATTCTGAAGTAATACGTTTAAAATGATAATGGTTATATCTTTCTAAATTTACATTTATAGGCTATAAAGGGACTTACTTTAGATATAATTTTAATGTAAGTCCCTTTTTGTATATAAATGAATAGAAAATGCCATTAATTGCACAAGAATTATCGGTGAATGAAATAAGAACAATTTTTCTTTGCAATAAGTGAGTTGTTTTGTAAAAAATCTGTATTCTCATACAATACTTCGGTAAAAATTTACCGAAGTATTGGTTTAAAGAATAGGGATTTAAATCTAGAATTTTGGGATGCATAATATAAAAAGGAGTTGTATCAACGAGATACAACTCCTTTTTGTTTTATCAACAGTGGATTTTATAAAACTTCGGTATTGTCTTGTTGTTTGGCTGGATGCGGATAGTCTATGGTGTAATGTAGCCCTCTGCTTTCTTTACGTTCCATAGCCTGACGCGTAATTAAATAGCCGACATTAATCATATTACGCAGTTCACAGATTTCACGTGAAGCCTTTACACGCTTAAACAATCGTTCTGTTTCTTCGTATAAGATGTCCAGACGATTCCATGCACGAACAAGACGAAGATTGCTTCGTACGATACCTACGTATGATTCCATAATCTGATTTACTTCTTTCATGCTCTGAGTAATCAGGATGCGTTCTTCATTGCTGATTGTACCTTCTGCATTCCATTCAGGAATATCTTCATTGAAGTCATAACGGTCGAGAACGCTTAAAGCATGTTTCGCAGCAGAGTCTGCATACACGATAGCCTCAATAAGCGAATTGGAAGCAAGACGGTTTCCTCCATGCAATCCGGTACAAGAGCATTCTCCAATAGCATACAGACGTTTGATGCTAGATTGTCCGTCCAAGTCAACTTTGATACCGCCACACAAGTAATGAGCAGCAGGAGCCACCGGAATATAATCCTTGGTAATATCTATACCCTGGCTAAGACATTTTTTATAAATATTGGGGAAGTGTTTCTTTGTTTCTTCCGGATCTTTATGGGTTACATCCAAATATACATGATCTTCACCCCGTTGTTTCATTTCACTATCTATGGCACGGGCTACGATGTCGCGCGGAGCAAGTGATAAACGTGGATCATATTTTTGCATAAATTCTTCTCCGCCGAGATTTCTTAATACAGCTCCATATCCACGCATGGCTTCTGTTATTAAGAAACTAGGACGGTCTCCCGGATGATACAAGGCTGTTGGATGGAACTGGATGAATTCCATATCCTTTACAAGTCCCTTAGCACGATAAACCATTGCGATACCGTCACCAGTGGCAACCAGCGGATTGGTTGTATGGGTATATACAGCTTCACATCCTCCTGTAGCCATTACTGTGACTTTTGAAAGGAAGGTATCTACATCTCCTGTTTTTTCATTCAATACATAAGCACCAAAACATTTAATGCCTGGTGTATGACGGGTTACGATGATGCCAAGATGATGCTGAGTGATAATTTCTACAGCATAGAAGCTGGTAAATACTGTGATATTAGGATGTTTTTTTACAGCTTCGATCAGGCTCGTCTGAATTTCTGCTCCAGTATTGTCCTTATGGTGTAAAATGCGGAATTCAGAGTGCCCTCCTTCTTTATGTAAATCGAATTCTCCGTTTTCGGTTTTATCGAAGTTAACTCCCCAGTTTATTAATTCTTCAATCTGAGCAGGGGCATTACGCACTACTTTTTCTACAGCTTCCGGGTCGCTAATCCAGTCGCCAGCTACCATTGTATCGTGGATATGCTTTTCGAAGTTATCCACTTTCAGATTCGTTACAGAAGCAATTCCTCCTTGTGCATAGTAGGTATTGGCTTCTTCTAGTCCGGCTTTGCAGATCAGTGCAACCGAACCTTTATGCGCAACTTTCAGCGCAAAGCTCATTCCGGCAATTCCTGAACCGATAACGAGAAAATCGAATTTTCTTACCATAATAAAATATGTATATATTGTTGCAAAACTACAAAAAAACTGACATGAGAGCACTGTCTCTTTGTTTTTTTTCTAAAGAACCTTATGATAAGTATGGTTTTCGGTGATAAATTGCTATCTTCACAAAGAATTAATAAATCTTGTAGATATAATGGACAGGACTTTTCACTCTAAAGTAGACTGGTGGTACTGGTTACTGATGGCTGTAACTGCTTTTTTATTGTTCGATTTCTTTTGGTTTCATTATACCATAGCCACATTACTGGTTGCTGCTGTGATGATATTTGAAATTGAAATGTTAATACATACACGTTATATTGTTACGGGTAGTGGCAAGTTATTGATTGAAACAGGACGCTTTGTGGCTGATAAAACTATATTACTGAATACTATTGTCGGTATGTGCGAAGTAAATTCTTTCTCCATTGCTCCTGCCCTTTCTGTTCATCGAGTTGAGATAACTTATCGTGTCGGTGATAAACATGAAAAAGTTTTTGTCTCTCCTCAAAATGCGGAAGATTTTATCCGATGGGTACAGAAAAAAATGAAAAGTGGCGAAAATACAGATATGATCGATAACTAAAATATGTTTTATGAAAAATTTCAAACCTCGAAAATCGGTAAAGAGATTTATATGTGAAACTCTTATAAGTGCTCTTGTCCTGACTGTTATATTAGGTATAATCTATTATCAGGAAAGACTTTGGGTACTTGCTATGGTATTGATTTTTATACTTGATGTATTGTTCTGCATGTTCGAAGAAATAAAAGAATACCGGATAGATGATGATGGAACAGTACATGTAGTTTGTTATTTAGGCTTTTCAAAGGTCGTTTTGAAGGGAATTACCAAAGTGTATTTTGACCCCCAGCGTAAAGCTCTGCGTATCATTGCTGAAAAAAGTGACAGGTGGTATCCTTTACAGGAGTCGGAATTGTTTGTAGATACTCTATACGAATATTATCCGGATATGGAATACGAAAACTGGAGCTGATATAAATTGAAACCTATTAATCTAAATAAAATAATATGAAATTCCAACTTGCAATTATTGGTGGAGGTCCTGCCGGATATACAGCTGCCGAAGCTGCCGGTAAGGCTGGATTGAGTGTTGTTCTGTTCGAAAAGAATAGTTTGGGAGGTGTTTGTCTGAATGAAGGATGTATACCGACGAAGACATTGCTTTATTCAGCTAAAGTATACGATTATGCCCGTCATGCATCGAAATATGCTGTAAGTGTACCAGACGCTTCTTTTGATTTGCCGAAAATTATTTCACGAAAAGCCAAGGTTGTCCGTAAACTGGTTTTAGGCATTAAGGCTAAACTGGCAGCACAGCAGGTTACTGTTGTTAATGGAGAAGCTTATATTGTGGATAAGAATACTGTACGTTGTGCAGATGAAACGTACGAATGTGAACATCTGATTATTTGTACAGGTAGTCAGACTGTTATTCCTCCGATACAAGGTATTGATCAGGTTAGTTATTGGACTCACCGTGATGCACTCGATAATAAAGAATTGCCTCGTTCGCTTGCTATTGTAGGAGGAGGAGTTATCGGAATGGAGTTTGCTTCTTTCTTTTCCAGCTTGGGAGTACAAGTAACCGTCATCGAAATGATGAATGAAATCTTGAATGGCATCGATTGTGAACTTGCGGCTTCTCTTCGCACAGAATATTCAAAGAAAGGAGTTAAATTCCTGCTTGGCGCCAAAGTAACCAGTCTTTCACAGGATGACGAAGGAATACATGTACATTATGAAAATGCGGATGGAGCAAACAGTATATGTGCCGATAAGCTGTTGATGAGTGTAGGTCGTCGGCCTGTTACAGAAGGCTTTGGTCTTGAAAATCTGAATCTGGAGCTAACAGAGCGTAGGCATATCCGTGTCGATGCTCATTTACGTACCTCTGTTCCTGGAGTATATGTATGTGGTGATCTGAATGGCGTTTCTTTACTGGCTCATACGGCTGTGAGAGAAGCAGAAATAGCCGTAAAAGATATTTTGGGTGAGCCGGAAGAAATGAGTTACCGTGCTATTCCAGGAGTTGTTTATACCAATCCGGAAATTGCTTCTGTAGGGCAGACAGAAGAGGTGTTGCAGGCAAATGGTACTTCATATCGTACAGTGAAATTGCCCATGGCATATTCAGGACGGTTTGTTGCTGAAAATGAAGGCTCAAATGGAGTTATTAAAGTTTTGGTAGACGATAAAGATACGGTGCTTGGCGTACATATATTGGGAAATCCTGCTTCCGAGTTAATTGTCTTGGGAGGTATGATGGTAGAAGAACACCGTAATCTGGAATATTTTAAACGTTTTGTTTTTCCGCACCCAACAGTAGGTGAAATCTTTAGAGAATTGTAATATATGAAGCGAACAGGACTAGTATTAATCTCTCTCATAATATGTTGTTGTACACTGGCTGCCCAGTCTATTGCCGGAAAGCTGGATGCATTGGTTTCTTCAGAAAAAGTATTGACGACTTCGGAGGTTGGCATTAGTGTTTTCAATTTGACACAAGGAAAGCAGATGTATGCCTATCAGGATAAAAAACTTTATCGTCCTGCCTCCATTGAAAAAGTGATAACATCGGTTACTGCATTGGCAGAGCTTAGAGAATATTATCTTTTCAATACACGGATTGCTTATACAGGAACTATCGTTCAGGACAGTATATTACAGGGAGATTTATACCTAGTCGGTGGATTCGATCCGGAGTTTATGGATGAGGATATGAATAAACTGGTAGAAGCTGTTCATAACTCCGGAATACGTTGCATTCAAGGGAGCCTGATTGCAGATGTATCGTTGACAGACTCTATTTATTGGGGGGCAGGATGGTCTTGGGATGATACTCCCGAAGCCTTTCAGCCATATTTATCTCCGCTCATGTTAAACAGAGGATGCGTAAATGTAACAGTAATTCCCACATCGAAGGGAAGAAAGCCGAAAATAGAGGTTATACCAGAATCTGATTATTACACCGTTTGCAATTTAGCTCAGAGCTATGCTCCGCAATGTGGGAAACTGAAAGTTACCCGTAACTGGCTGGATAATGGTAATACGATTTGTGTAGATGGAAATGCTAATTACAGATGTACAAAGACACTGAATATGTATTCGTCAAAAGATTTTTTTCTGCATACATTTGCTTATCGTTTAAAAGAAACGGGTATTTCTATACAGTCAGTCCGGTATGGAATATGTCCGGATGAGGCAACTGGTATGTATACATTTTCACGACCGTTGGAACCTGTATTAAAACGTGCGTTGAAGAAAAGTGATAATCTGTCTGCCGAAGCAATGTTTTATCATCTGGCTATCAGTCGTTCTGGGAAAAAAAATGTAGGTTTTAAGGATGCGCAGGAAGTTATTCACTCCTTTATGAAGCATGAGATCGGGCGTAATCCCGATAATTACAGTATCGTAGATGGCAGTGGTGTATCACTTTACAATTATATCTCTCCTGATTTGATGATGGAGTATCTGAAATATGCTTATGCACATCCTGAGATTTTTCATACATTTTATGAGGCTCTTCCCGTTGCGGGAGTAGATGGGACACTGCATTATCGTATGAAGCAGGGAAAAGCATATCGGAATGTACGTGCCAAGACCGGTACTGTTACAGGGATAAGTTCGCTTGCCGGATATGTAAAAGCAGGAAATGGCGATATGCTTGCTTTTGTTATTATCAACCAGAATGTTTTACGAGGTAAGGAAGCTCGTGCGTTTCAAGATAAGATTTGCGAAATATTAGCACACTAATAAAAAGAAATTAGTATATTTGTGAACTTAGAAAATTAGAATAAATAAATCCGTGTTCGTAAACGGAAAAACAATTTGCTTTTTTAAGGTTGATATTAGTTATTAACAATATAAACACTAAAGAAAACTATGGTTAATTTTTCACTCGAAGGTAAAGTAGCTCTTGTAACAGGAGCTTCTTACGGTATCGGTTTTGCAATTGCAACAGGTTTTGCACAGGCTGGTGCAAAAATTGTATTCAACGACATCAAGCAGGAACTGGTAGACAAAGGTCTTGCAGCATATAAGGAACTGGGTATTGATGCTCGTGGTTATGTTTGTGATGTAACCAACGAAGAAGCTGTAAATGCTCTGGTTGCCCAGATTGAAAAGGAAGTAGGTGTTATCGATATTCTGGTAAACAATGCAGGTATCATCAAGCGTATTCCGATGTGTGAGATGTCAGCAGCCGAATTCCGTCAGGTAATCGATGTTGATTTGAATGCTCCGTTCATCGTATCAAAAGCTGTTATTCCTAGCATGATCAAGAAAGGTCACGGAAAGATTATCAACATCTGTTCAATGATGAGTGAACTTGGTCGTGAAACAGTATCGGCTTATGCAGCAGCAAAAGGCGGCTTGAAGATGCTTACCCGCAACATCGCATCTGAATATGGTGAATTCAACATCCAGTGTAATGGTATCGGTCCGGGTTATATCGCTACTCCTCAGACCGCTCCTTTGCGTGAACGTCAGGCAGACGGTTCTCGTCATCCTTTCGATGCTTTCATTGTTGCCAAGACTCCTGCTGCACGCTGGGGAAATCCGGAAGACCTGATGGGACCGGCTATTTTCCTTGCTTCGGATGCTTCAAATTTCGTAAACGGTCATGTGCTTTACGTAGACGGTGGTATTCTGGCTTATATCGGAAAGCAGCCTAAATAATTTTAGCTCTTCCCGAGCGATATAAAAAAACTAGCTGAAGTTTTTCCTAAAACTTCAGCTAGTTTTTTTATTTTTTGTACGAATTTTCGGTCAAACTTCACGATGTTTTTTCCGACTTATGCGCTTTATCCAAAGGTAATATCCTGTAAGTGGTAAAATACCTCCTACGAACGCAGACAGAAAATATAGAATACGGGTTATGATACCTCCCCATTGTCCGGTATGGAATGAATATATGATTCCTTTCATCTTGCTGGATATAGGTTGTTCATTGGTATCATAGATTGTTATTTCTGTAATTTTTCCAGTATGAGCATCAAACAATGCTGTGTCACCTTTCCGTTTTCCTGTCTGAATGATCTGTGCATTATTTTTGTTTAACTGGATTGTGCCATAGCTGTTATACTTTGTTTGCAGTTCCGTCAGGGCAGTATCCCAGGCCAGATAGTTTGTTTGCTTTGCTCGCTTTCTTTTTTCTTTATTATTATGTCCTTCTCCATGTGCGGCAGTCTGCTGTGGCTGTTCGGTAGAAGCACCAAAGAGTGCATAAAATCCGGTACGATACCATCGGAACGACCACGTTAGTCCGGTAAGAGCCATGATTAGCAGAAAGATGGTTGCATAGAAACCTAATGATACATGACTGTCGTACCAGAAACGGAACCAGCCTTTGTTGCATGATAATTTAAGCCGGTTTTGCAGACTTTTGCGGCTACGGGGCCACCAGATTACTAAACCTGATATCAGAATAACCACCATGAGCAGGGTACTTATGCCTACAATGGTTTTTCCTGTTGACGGAGTTCCTTTCTGAGCAGGAGCATCCAGTAGCCAGCGATGCAATTTGCGGACAGTCTGGAAGAAAGAACTTCCTTCTACCCATCCGTTTATTTCTCCCGAATAGGGATTAATACTTAACTGGCGGCGTCCGGCATTTTTAAAGCTTACCATCCAGGCTTCTTCAGGATTTTGGGCTGTTTGCAGGCTGTTTACTTCCAGGGTATCACTTATTTGGTTATTAATAAGCGCGACAATCTGCGAAGGTTTTAGCGGCGTAGCCCCTTCTGTATAGTCTACGGTATATAGATGAGGACTGACTGCACGGGTTATTTCCTTCTCGAATACCAGGAGTGCCCCTGTCAGGCAGACAATTGAAATAATCAGCCCGACAGGAACAGATATCCATAAGTGTATTTGTTTGAATAATTTTCTCATTGTTGTGTTTTAGAATGATTTTGGTGACAACATGCCTACAGCAGCAACTTCATCTGCTACGATACTTACACCTTTAGTTGCCGTTGCCGTTGTCGGATCAATTTTATACAGAGCCGGACTACTGCCATCGTTTGTTACTACAGGAATATAGGCTACTCCGTTTGTACAGAAAGGAGCTCCTAGCGACGTTATGCTACTTTGTTGTGGCATGCCGCTTGATACAGTTGTAAGTTTTCCCTCTTCGGCCTTGAAAATGGCAAGTTCGGTTACAACAGCATTTTTTCCGGTCATCATACCTGCAACTCCATCAGTGTACATTTGCAGAAGGAAGTAGTCTTGAGTAATATGCCAGCATCGGAACATTGGCTTTTTACTGCCCAGTTCTTCCAGATTATAGTAATAGCTTGAATCGAAAGTTGTTTCTCCTGCCTTGATACGCATTACTCCTGAAGGGAGTGTACCGGTAACTTTTTTCAGATCGCTGGAAGAAGTTGCTGTACGTCCATATCCTGGAGAGAAAACGTACAAGTCGCCGTTGTCGGCAGCCCAGATTGTCTGATAATATTGAGAACGGTTTCTTCCACAGGCAAATCCGATTTTGTCTGTTTCTACAATGGTCGGTGTTTCATCGAAGCTGCTTCCGTTGTAGATTGCGATGAATGCCTTATCTGGATATTGGGTAGACGGTATTTGTCCTGCCGTATACGAACCTGAACCGGTTCCTCCATCAGATTTGGCAACTAAGTCAGTGTCTGTTATTTTATCGGGATATGTATTGACACCGTAATGACTCATTCCCATCGGAATGACCGAGGTATAAAGTTTATTGTTTGCTTCTACAAATCCGGCGAAGCTGACAAACTCACCATTTCCGAGGAAGTCTTCTGCAATCTGTGTGCCTGTAGTTGTTTTACCATTTGTAGCGTTCAGATAATTGAACTGAATATATTTGGCATAATGTTCTCCGTCTGTTTCTTTGTTCCCGTCGTTGGTAGAGGCTGTTATGACATTGTTTCCCCAAATACCATATGTAGTAATTCGGTTAAAAGTGTAAGAGTTATATTCAACTGGTTTACCGGTAGACTGGCTCAATATATACGATGCACCGGTTCCAGCCTCTCCATTATTGTATTTTAAGCTGAACAGATAATCTGTTCCGTAAAATACCCAGTAAGATCCTCCGATAGTTTCAGTTCCACTTCCTATGGAGGTGACACTTCCTTCATCAAGCGATTCGGCTGTAATGAGATAAGTTGCATCACCGGTTTTTGTTGCAATTACATATTTATCAGTTTCGGTTACTGAACCTCCTGAATTTCCATTTGAATATTCATTGCTGCATGAACTGAACAGGCTGCTTGAGCAGACTGCTATTGTCAGGGCATGTGTAAAATACTTTTTTTGCATGTTCTTTTATGTTTTAGTTTTATTTATTTTCCGAAATTCACTCTTATTTTCCCATAAAAAGCTCGCCCTGCTTTTTGCAGGCTGAAATTATCATACAGTTTGGCATTAGTCAGATTCCGACATTCGAAAGAGAGATTGTAACGGCCTCCTTTCAAACTGTATCCGATACTGAGATTATGTGAAATCTGTTCAGGTACACGGATTTTGGTTGTCGGATCTCCCAGATTCTCCCAGTATAACGGAAATTCATGCTGGTAGTATCCGTCGTAACCCAATGTCAGTACATTCCCTTTGTCAAACAGATCATGCCAGGTAAACGAAGCATCGAAGTTAGCATACAAGTAAGGCTGGTTAGGTATACGCTGGCCATAAGTCAGACTTTCCTGCTGTGTACCTCCTGCACGGTATTTTTCTTCGTCGCGTGCATTCATGGAATTGAACGTTCCTCCAATGTTGAACCACCGTGAATAATTGTATCTCAGTAAGATATTATATCCTTTAGTTTTTACCCTGCCGTGATTTTCGTAATATCCGAAACTCATATTGCTTACTTGTGAAAGTCCTCGCTTGATATAGTCTTTCGTATCGCGGTAGATGAGGCTTCCTTCTACGTAAATGGCATGTTTGCCAATATGATAAGCATAACTCAGATTCAGGTTGAAGTTATCGCTTCTTTCTGGTTTCAGATCGGCTTTTCCTGCTTCCAAGTCTTCATCACCGAAAAGCTCTTCGGTTGTGGGAAGTCGGTATGCTTTTTCGTAGGATAATTTTGCTTGCAAGTCCTTTATGATAAAATACGTGCCGGCTACTCCATATCCTAATGAACTAAGGTGTTTCTTCAGGGTGGTATAGTTTCCTATTCCATCTGAATTTTGTGATACAGGACCTTCGTTGTACTGGTTATAGTATTTAGTGAAAGCCGAGATATTCCATTTATCGGAAGGCATGTACCGGTATGAGAGTCCGGTGATGTTCTTTCGTGTTTTTTTAGGAATACTGAAATCAGACAGCTTGGAGCTTCCCGAGATATACGAACGTGTAGTACGGTGAAAGGTACTGATTACATGGTTCAGGGTGAAAGTATGTGCTTCTCCTATACGGTAATTGGCTGTAAATGTTCCATTCCAGTTCGTATTTTTCGATTCATTATTCTGATGCGACTGTTCTCCCGGTGTACCGGTATATTTTTTATCTCCCAGCCAGTTGTATTTATAGGCTGCGGTATCAATGTTATGTGTGATGTTATGGTTGTAATTGGCTGTAGCCGAAATATCCAGTCCTTCGATGAGCAGGTTACGCTTACGGTATTCTACTGATGGAACGAACGAGTATCCTTTACGATGCTTTTGTCCGAATACGACATATTGATATACTCCTGTCTGGATTTCTTTATAGAAGTGAGAATAGTTGAAACTGAATACCAGACGGTCTGCCCAGGTTTTATCCATGACTCCTATTTTACCGATAACAGCTTCATTATGAAATGTATCGTTAAAACGTTTTACATGGTATATTTTATTTTTATCTGTACTCTCGGTAATACCGTCTTCACCAAACTCGGTAATGTAATTGTCGATATAATAATCATTGTCAGAATAATTCTGGAAAGCATTGATTTCATACATCAGTCCATTCTTGAATGTCTGACCGAAGTTTACATACGATTTATGTGTATTGAATGAACCATATGAATATGAGGCGTCAAGAAACCAGTTGCGGCGTTTCTTGTTGGTTACAATGTTGATAACTCCTCCCAACGCATCTGTTCCGAAGCCTACAGGCACAACACCTTTGTATACTTCAATGCGTTCGGCAAAATTTACAGGAATATTGTTCAGATCGAAAGCTGTTCCTGCTCCTTCCTGGGGGACACCATCGATAAAGACTTTTACATGCTTACCACTGAACCCGTCCAGCATCAGCTGCATATCCGATCCTACACCACCCGATTCGCGAAGTTTCATTCCGGGAAGTTGGCTTAAGGCTTCACTTAGGCTTTTAGTTGAGTTATGAAGCTCTTTTGTATCGACTGCTACAGCATTGAAAGCTGATTTTTTTACACGGTTTACTCCGGTAGATGTTACTACCACTTCGTCCAGTTCTGTAACTGAAGGTTTTAGCACAACTGTTTGTTTATTACGCTCGTTTGGTACGATTTCTATCGCTTTTTCGTATGTTTCAAAGCCTACGGCTGAAATAATCAGCGTATATTTTCCTGCCGGTGCGTGTAAATGGTAAATGCCTTGTTCGTTGGTAGTACATCCATACTGTGTACCTTTTAGATATACAGTAGCAAAATCGATAACGCTTTTATCGGTTGATACTACTTTACCTGACAGTAATGTGCGTGGTTGTGCAAAAAGAGAAGCAGAATAAATAACTGCTATTAAAATGAGTATGCCGTTTTTTATCATTAATTCTTTTTTCCTTAAAAATTATACCTGTTATACCTTTCAATACTTCGGTAAATTTTTACCGATAAATAAAAATAAAACAATAGAATCGGTGTTAGCCGGTTCAAAATTACATTAAAGAGATCATTGAAATACTGTCAAGAATGAATCGTTAAGGAGTAAGAAAAGGGATGAAAATATATGCTAAACAGCTGAAGGTAAAGAGGAAAAGTATTGCATAATTCACTGATTTTTAGTAAATTAGAAGCACTTCACCACTTTTAATTATGACTAAAGAATCACTCCTTATGCAATACCAATCCGAGTGCAGAAACGCTCTCGAATCAGCTGTAAATATAAGCAAATCTTTTCAGAAAGTATTCATGGATGCAATGAAATTGTTCATGGCTATACCTAACCGCATCAATTTCCTTCAAATGGGACGATATGGATGTTTCTCGGAACAGACATACCGGAACAATTTTGAGAATGATGACTTTGACTGGTTTTCCTTCAATGAAGCCATCATCAGAGAACACCTTAAAGCCTGTCGCAAGGCAATAGCCATTGATCCGTCTTTCATTCCAAAATCCGGCAGCAAAACACCGTGGATTGGCTATTTCTGGTCCGGTTGTGCCGGCGAATACAAACGCGGACTGGAGATAACCGGTATTGGAGTTATAGACGTTGACAACCATGAATGTATGACTTTGGCCTCTGTACAGACACCTGACAACACAATGCTGGAAAGCCGCGGGAAGAATCTTGTAGACTGGTACAGTTCTTACCTTATCAGCATACAGGAACATCTGAAACGGATTTCCGACACTGTCGTATGTGATGCGTTCTTTTCAAAGGCAACTTTCATCAAACCATTATGCGAGAACGGATTCCACGTTATAAGCCGTTTCAGAAATGATGCAGCGTTGTTTTATCCCACCTTAGAAAATGGGACAGGAAAACGCGGACGTCCAAAATTGTATGACGGAAAGATTGACTTTGAATATCTGGACATTACAAGATGTACCGAATACAAAGTAAACAAGGGTAAACTTTACGGACTGAAAGCATACTCCAAAGCACTCAAACGCTTTGTGAGCCTGGCTGTATGGTATCCCATGGATGGAAGAACGGACAAATGGCAGCTGTATTTCTCTACAAACGAAATACAGAACGCACAGGATGTACTGGACTTTTACAGGACACGTTTCCAACTCGAATTCTGCTTTCGGGATGCCAAGCAACATGCAGGAATAACAAACTGTCAGTCTACAGACTTCAGGAAACTGGCATTCCACTTTAATGCATCACTTGCAGCGATAAACCTCGCCAAGGCTGCCTGTAAGAAGATGGGAATAAAATATTCCATATCATCATGCAAGTCAGTCATACACAATGCTTACATGCTTGAACGATTTATTTGCGTGTCTGGGATTGAACCAAACACGCAATTAATTGACAAACTTTTCAAAGAACTCATTTTATTTACTGCCAGAGCCGCTTAGGCTGGGCTAATTTTTAACGAACTATTGACCTTTTAAAAACCATTTTATTCGGTGGTGCAAAGTTATTCAGGCAGGAAAAAAGAATCAATCGCAAAAATTTGGTATTTGTCTGGCTGAAAATCTCAGATATAACTAAAACAGCAATACCTAAAAGTTGGTATTATGCTGTTTTTAGTCGAATACTTTAAACGTATACCCTTGTTCCAGCAGCCATTCTATAGACCGGGGAAGAGCATACTTCATGCGTGGTTCTGATTTAATTGAATCGTGGAAGGTGATAATGGAACCGTTGCGAACATAGCGTTTTACTATTTCGAATACTTGTGGTCCGTTTAAATGTTTGCTATAATCGCGGGTTACCAGATCCCACATTACGATGCGGTATTTTTTCTTTAATACCATGTATTGAAGCCATCGCATGTGTCCGTGTGGCGGACGGAATAAATCTGTGTGGAGATATTCGTTTGCCTTGTCTGTATTAGCGAGGTAATTTTTGCTGAGAAACTCAAATCCACGGATATGATTGAATGTATGATTTCCTATGCGGTGTCCGCGCTCTACTACCATACGAAATTCAGCGGGGTGTTTGCGTACATTATCACCGACCATGAAGAAAGTAGCTTTTATGCCATATTTGTCCAGCAAGTCGAGCACCCATGGGGTTATTTCGGAGATGGGGCCGTCATCGAATGTCAGATAAACCGATTTTTCATTTTTATCCATACGCCACATAGCGCTGGGGTATAGCATACGTAAGATTTGAGGAGGTTGTTCTATTAACATGAATCGATTAACTCTTTGTTAGTTAGCGATGAAAAAAGAAAATCACAGAGGAACAAGTTTATTCGGTTACAAGGTTTTGTTCCTCTGTGTTTTCTATATATTGATTATATGATAATCTTATTTGTTTTCCTGATGCGTTCCACCTACACGACTTTCAAGCAATTGGTATAATTGTTCAAACTTTTGTGCATAGTGGGCTGCCGATTCTGGTTCTTTGCCTGTTTTAGCATCTTTCAGATTCGATAAAGATTTACATACATCATCCAGAATGTAGAAATGACGCATGCATTCTTCATACGATCCGGCAAAACGGTCATTGTCAAGGCTCAGATACCAAGCTGCATATTCTACTGAGTTGTTTGCCAGCTGCTCAAGGATATTTTCAGCTTTCTGTGTTTGTCCCAACTGGATATAGTTGTCAGCCATTTCTTTAGAACTGCTGTATATATAGTCGTGACGTACAGTTGTACTTGGAATAACCTTTTCACAGTAATCTAGCACTTTCAGTGCTTTGTCTTTCTTGCCTTCCTTTATTAACTGGCTGGCAAGCTGAACAAACAAGCGGCGGTGAGTATCACACATACGGAGTACAGTTTCGTCTAGATAGATATCCGGATTGTCAATTCCTCCAAACTTGAACTTGTTCATCAGATTATCGTACATCTTCTCGCTGTCAATGCGGCGTCCCAGTTTGGCATTGTCAAACGGAGTAATACGATAGGCAAGACCTTCCTGCAAGAAATTGTTTGTCAGATTCAGGTGATTGTCTGCACCTACAGTAATAGCCATGTACATCGGGCGTTCCCAGTTTGTATTGGCAAGCATTTCCAGCATCATCAGTTCGCTCTTATATAACACACGCTTACCTTTGAGTGAAATGCTCATGTAGTCTGGTATAGAATCAGGAACCAGCATACCGGAACGTTTGATAGCCTCTTTGTCCAGTTTAATCACAAGACTGTCTGTTGGAATCATCTGTAAGCCTTCCTTCGGAGAGCGTACCCAGTATTTCAGGATATTTTTCAGTTCGTATGGATTATCTCCAAATTCCTTTTTAGCTTCTTCCGGATTTTGCTTATAATAATTATTGATGGTTTCCATAGCTTCCGGACGTACATATACAGCTTCGTTATGTCCCTGTACGTAATCTATACGTTCCCAGTTGATAGGAACTGAAGGTGATTCATAAGCCGGACGGCGCATCTGGTCGATGTACCAGTCTGTCTGCAGGTAACTGAGGTTACATACACGTACGTCTGTACGGAATCCTTCGGTTTCCTGATTGTACCAAAGCGGGAATGTATCGTTGTCACCATTTGTAAAGATAATCGGGTTTCCTTTATCTTGTACGGTACTCAGATAATTCTGTCCAAAGTCACGACATGTATAACGTCCGCTACGGTCGTGGTCGTCCCATGTCTGACTTACCATTTGTATAGGCACGAGCAGACAAACTACACTAGCTAATATAGCTGCCGGTTTTTCACTCATACGTTTATTCAGCCATTCGGCAATAGCAGCTACTCCCAATCCTATCCAGATAGCAAATGCATAGAATGAACCGGCGTATGCATAGTCACGTTCACGTGGTTGCTGAGGTGTCTGATTCAGATAAAGTACAATGGCAAGACCTGTCATAAAGAACAGGAAGAATACAACCCAGAACTGCTGGATTCCTTTTTCTCCCTTATATGCTTGCCAGAACAGACCGATAAGTCCGAGTATCAAAGGAAGACAATAGAATACGTTGTGCCCTTTGTTGTTTTTCAACTCAGAAGGCAGTAAACTCTGGTCGCCTACCAGGTACTTGTCAATGAACGATATACCTGTTATCCAGTTACCATGTTCTATTTCACCTTGTCCCTGTATATCATTTTGACGTCCGGCAAAATTCCACATGAAATAACGCCAGTACATATAGTTCAACTGATAAATAAAGAAGAACTTAATGTTATCCCATTGAGTAGGAATCTTCACCATTAGCATTTCTCCACATTGGTCGTAGGGTACTTGTCGTCCTTCTACTCCTCCCAACCAGTCTTCATAAGCTTTGGCATGATCAGGACTCCACATGCGTGGGAAAAGCATATTCTGAGCGTACTTGTATTCCGTTTTATTGCGTACAACTTCATAACTGTCTTTTTCATCCGGGCGTTCTTTTTCCTTACGCTGGTATACCGGAGCTCCTTCAGTCATGTCGTATGTACAGCCTCCGTCTACTTCCTTTAATGCTATTTTGGAAGCATAAGTCTGACCGTAGAACAATGGGCGTGTACCATATTGTTCACGTCCCAGATATTCTCCCAGTGTGAAGATATCTTCTGGAGAGTTCTGGTCCATAGGTGTATTTGCCGATGAACGGATTACGATGACTGCGTATGAAGAATATCCTACAACAATCATCATCAGGCTTAATAGGAATGTATTTAGCGTACGAGCACTTACACGTAATTTCTCAGGCAAATCGGCAAACAGATAAAAAGCCAGTATTGCCAATACGATGATACCGATCAGCACGCTGCTCCAGCCATGTCCGTAAAAAGGAATACCCACAAGTCCGACAGTTGTCAGGAATGAGATATTCATGAGTTTGCGGCTGCGAACGGTAAAGCTTTCGTATACTCCCCATATAATGCTGGCTGCCAATACTATGATATAGATAATCAAGCCAGTGTTGAAAGAGAATCCCAGACCGTTGACAAACAGCAGCTCGAACCATCCGCCTACCTTTACAATACCTGGAACAATACCGTATAATACTGCTGCTACAAGTACCATTGAACCTATGAGGGCAAGCAGACTGCCTTTGAGGTTAGCATTCGGATTTTTCTTGTAGTAATATACCAGTACAATAGCAGGAATACACAACAGATTCAACAAGTGAACTCCGATAGAGAGACCTGTCAGATAGGCTATCAGGATAAGCCACCGGTCGCTGTGAGCTTCATGTGCACGGTTTTCCCATTTCAGGATTAGCCAGAATACCAGAGCTGTGAACAAGCTGGAGTATGCATATACTTCACCTTCTACGGCACTGAACCAGAACGTATCACTCCATGTGTAAGCAAGAGCTCCTACAAGTCCTGATCCCATGATAGCAATCAGGCGTCCTGTCGTCATGTCTTCTTCACGCGGGCATATTAGCTTTTTTGCCAGATGAGTAATGCTCCAGAACAAGAACAATATACATGCAGCACTCATCAGTGCACTCATAATGTTCACCATTCGAGCTACTTGCGACGGATCACTTGTAAACTGACTGAAAAGATTTGCTGTAAGCATGAAGAAAGGTGCGCCAGGGGGATGACCAACTTCCAGTTTATATCCTGTTGTTATAAATTCGGGACAATCCCAAAAACTGGCGGTCGGCTCTATGGTAGAGCAATAAGTAAAAGCTGCAATCACAAATGCCAGCCATCCAACCAGATTGTTAATCTTATTGTACTGTTTCATGTGAGTTGTTTTATTTCTCATTAAAGTTCATTGTCCGCAAAGATAGTGATAATCTTTTTTTTCATAACAGATTACACCGATTTTCATGGTTTTTAGCATATTGATTTAAAAGAATATGGTATCGGCTTCGTTGCCAGCTTTCATACCCTTTGCATAGATCGTCATACTTTTTTATTGAATCAGTCGTGGTGATGGCATTTCAGCACCCGGTGAGGTAAATCACCATGTCCTAATAATTCGATCGGACAGCCAAAGTGTTCTTCCAGCCATTCTGCGGGGATTTCAGTATCAGGATGGTAATCTAGCGTACCATTGACACAAGCTATCGATTTTACATTTTGCAATACGGTACCGATGTCATGACTTACCAAAATGATAGCACGTTCTTTATTGATTTCTTCAAGGAGTGAATAAAGTTTTGCTTCGAAACGTTTGTCGATATAAGTATTGGGTTCATCCAGTATTACGACTTGAGGATCAGAAACTAATGCCCGGCCTAATAGTGCACGTTGCAACTGTCCGCCACTTAGTTCCCCGATGGCTCTCTTTTCAAGTCCTTCCAGTCCCATACGGGCTATAACATTTTTTACTTGTTCGTGCTGTTGTGCTGTAAAAGAGCGCAATAATGCTTTTTGTCTGTTTAGTCCAGACAGTACCACATCATATACAGATATAGGAAATTTTTTGTCGATAGAACTGTATTGTGGCAGATATCCCATGCTGATTTCCTGAACTTCTTTTCCTTCATGGTAAAACCGAATATCCCCCGAAATGGGATGTAACAATCCCAAAATGATTTTTATCAGTGTTGTTTTTCCTCCTCCATTCGGTCCGATTACTCCAAGAAAATCTTTCTCGTACACAGTCAGATTAATATCTTCCAGTACTTTTTTGCGCTCGTATGCTGCGCAGATATGATTTAACTGTATAATGGATTGTTTAGTCATAAGTTTATTCGCTTAATGCTTTGGCAACAGCTATCATTTCTTCACTCCATTTGTAGCTTAAAGGGTTAATGGAAACAATTTTTACACCTGCTTCCCGGGCAATGATCTCTGCATTGCGGCTATCAAACTCTTTCTGCACAAAGACTACCCGAACGTGTCTTTCTTTACACCGTCGGATAAGTGCCTGTAAATGTGCGGGTGAAGGTTCTTTTCCTCCTTCTTCTATACTGATTTGCTCTAACCCGTAATCGCGTGCAAAATATGAAAGTGCAGGATGGTAGATAAGAAAAGCACATGTTGTATTCTGTAAGTAAGCCCGGATTTCGCGGTCTGTGCGTTCTATCTCTGATTCTAGTTTTGCAAGGTTTTCTTTGTAATAAGAAATATTTGCTGAATCTAGTTTACAGAGAGTATGAAAGATGTTTTCGGCTATGATATAGGCATTTTGAGTAGAATTCCATACATGCGGTTCTACTCCTCCGGAATGTGAATGATTTCCGTGGTGGACTTCGTCTTCCCGTATCAGTTCGATACCTTCCGACATATCAAAGAATTTAACTTCCGGAGCATTGCTTTGTAATTTTTCAGCCCAAGCTTGTTCGAATCCAATGTAACCGATACGCAGGAAGGCACAACTTTTGTTTAAAGTGACCAGTTGTTGTGGGGTAGGGTCGTATGTCTCTGGATTGCTTCCTTCGGGAACCATACTGATTACCTGAAATTTATCTCCTGCTATAATTTCCGTAAAATAACGGAGTGGTTCAATGCTTACTGTTAGGGTCATTGGCTGAGACTTTTGTTGTTGACTGCCACATGCAGCCAGCAACAAAAGGTTTAAAAGAAGAATGATATATTTTTTCATAAAATTATTATCAATAATTTAAGTTTTGACAAAGATACAAAAACTTATTTTTTATTAGTATATTGACATATCCTAATGTGTATTACGGCTACTAAACAACTTTGATTTCATAAAATGAAAATTTATTAAATATTTATTGGTATAAATAAGTGATATTATCAGACATTATGTTAAATTTACGCAGGAAACCTAAAGTTATTGTTTAGCTAAGATTAAAAAACAAGTAGCAGTAAAAAAACTAATACTAATCTGATAAATTAAAACTAGATGAAAAATCTTAATCAATTTCTTGTGTGCTTATTTCTCTCTTTATTATCAGTTGTAGGACAAGCTCAGCAGAATACTCCTTATTTTGTTAAGCATTTGCAGTTTTCTGGTAATGAAAGTTTAGAGCAAAAGGCTGTTATGGCGGCACGTCTGATTCCTTCTTCGCAGCAGTTAGAGTGGCAGAAGATGGAACTTACTGCTTTTTTACATTTTGGTATTAATACTTTTACCGGTAGAGAATGGGGAGATGGAACGGAAGATCCAGCTTTGTTTAATCCGACTGATTTAGATGCTGAGCAATGGGTACGTACATTGAAAGAATGTGGATTCAAGATGGTTTTGCTTACAGCGAAGCATCATGATGGATTCTGTTTGTGGCCAACTAAAACAACTAAACATTCAGTTGCATCTTCACCTTGGAAAAATGGTAAAGGAGATGTTGTGCGTGAACTTCGTGGTGCATGTAGTAAATATGGAATGAAATTTGGAGTTTATCTGTCTCCATGGGATCGTAATGCTTCTTGTTATGGAAACTCTCCAGAATATAATAAGTTTTTTGTTGCGCAATTAACAGAGTTATTGACCAATTACGGCGAGGTACATGAAGTTTGGTTCGATGGTGCAAATGGGGAAGGCCCTAATGGGAAGAAACAGGAATATGACTGGGATACATTTTATAAAACAATTCAACGTTTACAGCCGAAAGCTGTAATGGCTATTATGGGAGATGATGTGCGTTGGGTTGGTAATGAAAAAGGACTTGGTCGTGATACTGAATGGAGTGCGACAGTTTTGACTCCAGGGATTTATGCGCGCTCAAAAGAAAATAATAAACGTCTTGGAGTTTATGAAACAGCAACGGATTTGGGAAGCCGTAAAATGTTAGAGAATGCAACAGAATTATTTTGGTATCCTTCGGAAGTTGATGTTTCGATTCGTCCGGGATGGTTTTGGCATGAAGAGGAGAACTCTAAAATAAAAAGCTTGAAACAATTGTCTGATATTTATTTTCGGTCGGTTGGTTATAATTCTGTATTACTGTTGAATATACCTCCTGACCGTCGTGGACTGATAAATGAGGCAGATATCAGCCGTTTAAAGGAATTTGCTGCTTATCGTCAACAGGTCTTTTGTGACAATAAACTGATAAATGGAAATACGTATTGGAAGGCTGCTCAAGGTGAAAAACATGTTTATACTGTTCGCCAAAATACTCCGGTAAACGTGGTAATGCTACAGGAAGATATTTCAAAAGGACAACGTGTTGAAAACTTTATAATTGAGGCGTGGTTAAATGGAAGCTGGCAGTTATTAGGAAAAGGAACTACGATTGGGTACAAGCGAATGCTTCGTTTTCCAGAAGTTATGACGGATTCACTCAGAATATGTATAGAATCTACTCGTTTGGATGCGAATATTATGAATGTAGCTGCTTATTATGCACAGCCTTTGATTGATGAGGAGCAACTGACTACTTGGAATAATCTTTCTAGAGATTCTTGGAAAAAAATATCGGTTTCTCCTTTAACAGTTGATTTTGGCAAAACTGTTACGGTAAAAGCTTTTACTTATGCTCCTTTGAACGAAGAGGCTAAACCTACTATGGCATATCATTATAAACTCTACATTAGTTTGAATGGAACAGACTGGCAGGAAGTTATATCAAACGGAGAGTTTAGCAATATTATGCATAATCCATTACCTCAAACAGTGGCACTTCCTCAGAGTAAACAGGCACGGTATATAAAGATTGAGGCAACTACTCCTAATGCATCGACAGCTGTAATTGAACTGGAGGAATTGGGGGTAACTGTTATTTCTGATGACAATAAATAATGTACATATTTATTGTCTGATATAATAGCTTGGTATTTGTGGAGTGTTTTTATCATCGAGTGTTAAAATGAAAGTGTATTCACTTGTTTCTGTATTGTCTGTTGTAATCATTAATAGACATTGAAAAACTATAAAAATGAAAGTTCCAATATTGGTTTTATGAAAAAGATACTTATTTGTTTGATATATGTATGGGTAAGTGCTGTTTGTACAGCACATGCTCAAGTTGGCTTTGCTCGGAATAAATTGTACAATATCGTACCTGTAAATTATTCTGGTAAGGCTGTAGGATATGATCCTGATAGCAAAAGGGTAGTTTTGAGTGTTAGCAATGATGCTGATAAATTGCAGCAATGGAGTATCACTAATTTATCTGGTAGTTTCCGTTTTATAAATCCTTTTGAGAATAAAGCAATTCATGCTACAGGGGATAATACATTGAGAATAACAGAAAACAATGGTTCAGATGAATCTCAGTTATGGATTATAAAGAAGAGTGGCAAGTTCTTGCAGATATATCCTTCTAATAGCCCTGATTTGATATTGGCTTGCCAACAGAAAGGGCGGTTGGTTTTAGTTGATAAGGTAAAGTTTCTGAATAATCCAGAAACGTATTTTTATATTAATGTTAGTAAAGTAGCAATGCCTGCGGAAGCTGCTTCTGGTACATTAGAACGTCCTAAGGTTTATTGGGAAGACGAGACTATGTTTGCAGAAAATAAAGAGCCGGGTTGTGCAACTTACATTCCTTATATAACCGAGAAAGAAATGCTGGCTGATAAAGATTTTTATCGTACACCATGGTTGTATAGCCAGAGTTCTTCGTTTAAATTGTTGAATGGCAACTGGTGTTTTCATTTTGTGTCAGAACCTTCTCAACGTCCGGAATCATTCTATAAAGAAGATTATGATGTATCGAGTTGGGAGACTATTCCGGTTCCTTCAAATTGGGAAATGCAAGGTTATGACCGTCCTATTTATGCGAATGTAGAGTATCCTCATTCCAATACACCTCCTTATATTGATGCTCGAAAGGGATTCAATGATGGTGGAGCTAATTATGGGATTAATCCGGTGGGTTCCTATGTGCGTTTCTTTGATTTGCCTGCTGGATGGGAAAAACAGCGTACATTTATCCATTTTAGTGGTATATATAGTGCTGCATTTGTATATCTGAACGGAGAATATGTCGGTTATACACAAGGATCGAATAATGTGGCAGAGTTTGATTTAAGCAAATATCTGCGCATAGGAAAAAATCGTTTGGCTGTTCAAGTATTTCGCTGGAGCGACGGTTCGTATCTTGAATGTCAGGACATGTTCCGTATGAGTGGTATTTTCCGGGATGTTTATTTATATAATGTTCCACGAGTAAGTGTACGTGACCATTATATTACTTCTAAGTTAGATGCAGCTTCAGAATATACCAGTGGCGAAATGTCTGTTAATTTGATGCTTGATAACCGTGATCGGATGAAAGGTGTGAAGAATCTGATTGTAAAATTATTCGATCCAGATGGAAGACTGGTAGCAGAAACAGAGCAACAGGTTAATTATTCAGATAAGAAAGAAACTGTATATTCAAAAGCTACATTCAAGCTGAAGAATCTTGTAACATGGACAGCTGAAACTCCTAACTTGTATACGGTTCATATTATCCAGCGAAATGGGGATAATGATGAAATGGTCTTTTCTACCAAGTATGGTTTCCGCAATATAGAACTGAAGGGTACAGTGGTATATATTAATGGACAAAGAGTATTTTTCAAGGGAACTAATCGACATGACACACATCCGGTTTATGGTCGGGCTGTTACTGTAGAATCAATGTTGCGTGATGTGACACTGATGAAACAGAATAATATTAATACTATCCGTACTTCTCATTATCCGAATGATGCGAAAATGTATGCTATGTTCGATTATTTCGGACTTTATACAATGGATGAGGCTGATTTGGAAGACCATGCTAATCAGTCGATCAGTGATATGCCTTCTTGGATACCTGCTTTTGTTGATCGTATTGACCGTATGGTACTTAGAGATCGCAATCATCCAAGTGTAATTTTTTGGAGCTTGGGTAATGAAGCTGGGGGAGGAAGTAATTTCCAGGCTTGTTATGATGCAGCAAAACGATTGGACAACCGCCCCATACACTATGAGGGTACACGCGATGGAAAAGAGTATGGCGGAAATCGTTTTAGTGACTTGTATTCGAAGATGTATCCGGGTATGAAATGGATGTATGTAAGCTCATTGGATAAACCGATGTTTATTTGTGAGTATGCTCATGCCATGGGTAATGCTATTGGAAATTTAAAAGAATACTGGGAAAGCATTGAAGGAAGTTCGGCTACTATTGGTGGAGCTATTTGGGACTGGGTAGATCAGGCTATCTATGAGCCTCATGAAATGAAAAAAGGTATTTATCGTCTGCATACAGGGTATGATTTTCCAGGTCCTCATCAGGGTAACTTCTGTTCGAATGGAATAATTCCGGCAACTCGTGAAGAATCGCCTAAGTTGAAAGAAGTAAAAGCTGTATATCAGTATGTACATTTTGCTGATAAGGGAGCTGATTTCAAGCGAAATGAAGCCAAAGTATTGTTGAAAAATACGTATGATTTCCTTTCACTTGATAAATTCTATTTGCGGTGGCAAGTTGTAAAAGACGGTTTTCGTATGCAACCGGATAGCATGATGCTTCCAGCTGTAATGCCTGATGATTCACTGTTGGTGGCATTGAATCTAAAAGGTGTTAATTTAAAGAAGGCTATAAAGAACGGTGAGGAAGTCATGCTTGATTTGTATGTATGTCGTACAGATGCTGAAACTTGGGCTGGTGCTGGGCATGAGGTTGCTAAACAGCAATATGAATTGTCTGCACGAAAGGAATTACCTGAGTTAAAGAGCTTACATGGAAAGAAACAGAAGTTGACTGTTTCTGACAATGAAAACTTATTGACGGTCAAAAATGCTTATATAGAAGCCGCTTTCAATAAGACAACGGGGCAATTGGTTACATTAGTTATGAACGGCCAGCAGGTTGTCAGTCAGGGAGGAGGATTTGTATACGATAATCATCGTTGGATTGAGAATGATAAATTTACTGAAACGGGTAATGGGCTGTCAGAAAAAGGAACATGTACGGTGACCGAAGAGAAAGGCAATATTATTGTTACCACTAACCGTGAAGGTAGTTTGTGTAGCACAGACATCGTATATACATTTACCCAAACGGGAGTCATGGATATGGAGGTTGTTTTCCGTCCGTATACAGCTGATTTGCGTCGTTGCGGCTTGGTGGCAAACATTGACTCTACGTTGAACAATATCGACTATTATGCATATGGTCCATGGGAAAATTATAATGACAGAAAAGACGGTTGTATGGTAGGTCGTTATACGACAACAGTGGAGGATATGGAAGTTCCTTATATGAAACCTCAGTCTATGGGAAATCGTGAAGGCCTTCGTGAACTGACTTTATATAATAAAGAAGGTAAAGGTGTAAAGATTCAGACTGAAGGTAGTGTGTCGTTTTCTGCTCTGCGATATACAGATAAAGATTTGATGGAAGGACAGCATGCTTGGGAGTTAGAGAAACGTCCGTATATTGTGCTTCATCTGGATGCTGTACAGCGTGGAGTAGGAAATGCTAGTTGTGGGCAGGATGTAGATACATTACCTGCTTATCGTGTTCCACAACAAAAAATGAAGTATAAATTACGTTTCTTTACTTGTTCTCTGAATAATTAAGTCATATTAATCAGAAGTCAAAGCTGATATCTAAGAAGTTTAATATTGATGAAGACATTCTTATAGTCAGTTTAGACTTCTGATTTTTATTTATATCTTAGTATTAATAGAAACTATATTGAAGGTAGTTTCGTAGATAATTTGTTAGCCTATGAAAAAATTATTATCATTTTTAGTTGTGCTTTCATGCGTTCTCGGTATAAAAGCAGCAGATACAGTCTTTATAAAGAATCCTCAAATACCAATTCTGATAGAGCGGCATGATAATGTTTTATGTTACATGCGTATTAATGCGCACGAGGCAAAGGTCTTGGATAATGTTTCTGTGACATTTGGACAAGATGTACCTTTAGAGCAGATTAAATTGGTAAAGCTGTACTATGGAGGTACTGAAGCTATTCAGGACGGAGGAAAGAACCGTTTTGCTCCTGTAGAATATATTTCCGCTCATGCGCCGGGCAAGACCTTGTCTGTCAATCCGTCATATGCTATTAAGAAATCTGAAATTGTTCCCCAAAAGAATTCTGTATTGTTGACTGGAAATCAGAATTTATATCCGGGAGTAAATTTCTTTTGGGTCAGTATAGAAATGAAGCCAGAAGCATCGTTGCTTACAAAAATCACTGCTGAAGTGACGGGGGTAACAGCAGATGGTCAGTCGTTACCAGTTAAATGTGTATCAGCACCGAATGTTATACGTCGTTTGGGAGTAGGTGTGCGTCATGCCGGAGATGATGGTGTAGCAGCTTTTCGTATCCCAGGTCTGGTGACAACCAATAAAGGTACATTGTTAGGTGTATACGATGTGCGTTATAACAGTAGTGTGGATTTGCAGGAACATATTGATATCGGTTTGAGCCGAAGTATTGACGGTGGAAAGACTTGGGAAAAAATGCGTCTGCCTCTAGCTTTTGGAGAATACGGTGGGCTGCCAGCAGCTCAGAATGGTGTAGGAGATCCCTCAATTTTGGTTGATACAAAAACAAATACAATCTGGATTGTTGCGGCATGGACACACGGAATGGGTAATCAGCGTGCATGGTGGAGCTCACAGCAAGGTATGGATGTAAATCATACGGCTCAGCTTGTTTTAGTAAAAAGTACAGATGATGGAAAAACCTGGTCTGAGCCGATTAATATAACCGAACAAGTAAAACACCCTGAATGGTATTTTTTGTTGCAAGGTCCGGGTAGAGGTATTACTATGGAGGGTGGTACATTGGTATTTCCTATTCAATATATAGGTAAAGACCGGATTCCTAATGCTGGTATTATGTATAGTAAGGATAGAGGAGAAACATGGACCATTCATAATCATGCACGTACAAATACTACGGAAGCTCAGGTTGCTGAAGTTGTTCCTGGAACACTGATGTTGAATATGAGGGATAATCGTGGAGGAAGCCGTGCTGTTTATACAACTTCTGATTTGGGCATGACGTGGAAAGAACATGAGTCATCACGAACAGCATTACCTGAGCCTGTTTGTATGGCAAGTCTTATCAGTGTGAAAGCAGCGGACAATGTTTTAGGTAAGGATATATTGATTTTTTCGAACCCGAATACAACCAATGCTCGTAAAAATATTACTATAAAAATAAGCCTTGATGGTGGAAATACATGGGCACATCAGTTGCTTTTAGACGAAGGTGAGAACTGGGGTTATTCGTGTCTTACGATGGTAGATAAAGAAACGATTGGCATTCTTTATGAAAGTAGTGTTGCACATATGACTTTCCAATGTATCAAGCTAAAGGATATCGTGCAGTAAGTAAAAAATATATGTATTTATTAATATAAGAAGACACTGTCCAAAATTTTGTGTAAATGGAAACAGGATTCAGTTGTAAG
>ERZ772805.777-NODE-777-length-32839-cov-9.005368_pt1 | contig 32839 bp, 33 predicted proteins | sample MGYA00511344_ERZ772805 | MGnify/ENA primary metagenome ERZ772805 (study PRJEB29015, sample SAMEA2737730) | human gut metagenome | biome: human gut; feature: human-associated habitat; material: faeces | place: China | collected 2012 ...
GGTTTAATGCGCCCCGTTGCCCGGATAGCTCAGTCGGTAGAGCAGGGGATTGAAAATCCCCGTGTCCTTGGTTCGATTCCGAGTCCGGGCACCACTTATTCATACACGGACGTCCATTGACGTCCGTTTTTCTTTTTAAAGTCAACAAACTATCTACTTTATCCCCCTCACTGACGTTCACTAACATTCATCAACATCCACATTGCCTTGATGGTATATCTGTTGGTATTGTTAGTTCGATACGTTTTGTACCATCACAGGGAGGGGTAAACGATGGCTCTCACTGATGTCAAGGTAAGAAATGCCAAGCCCGCCGACAAGCCTGTAAAGCTCACTGACGGCAACGGCATGCATCTTCTTATTCATCCCAATGGCTCCAAATACTGGCGTCTACAATACCGCTTTGCAGGAAAACAAAAGCTACTGGCTCTTGGGGTCTACCCTGCAGTCTCTCTTGCTGATGCCCGTAACCGTAGAGATGATGCCAGAAGATTAATTGCTGCTGGTATCGACCCCTCCGAAAAGAAAAAAGCAGAAAAGGTAGAGCAAAGCGGCGCTCTTGCTTTTGAGTCCGTTGCCAGAGACTGGCATGCAAGCAACATCAAATGGTCAGAAACACATGCTGAAAGGGTAATGAACAGCCTGACCAATCATGTGTTCCCTGTTATTGGTAAACGAAACATTACCGACCTCAAAACCCGTGACCTACTCCAACCAATTAAGGCGGCTGAAAAGTCCGGGCATCTTGAGATTGCTGCTCGTCTCCAGCAACGTATCACCGCTATCATGCGATATGCTGTCCATAACAGTATTATCGATAGTAATCCTGCACAGGACTTAGCAGGTGCCATTGCAACAGCAAAACGAGTCCATCGCCCGGCTCTTCCATTTGAACGCATTACAGAGCTTCTCAGCCGTATTGAGAGCTATAGAGGAAGACAGCTAACCCGCCTCGCTGTGCGACTCACTTTACTAACTTTTGTTCGTTCAAGTGAGATGCGTTTTGCCCGTTGGTCTGAAATTGATTTCAAAAATGCGCTCTGGACGATACCTGCAGAACGTGAAGAACTACAAGGAGTGAAACACTCCAGCCGTGGCTCTAAGATGAAAACCCCTCACCTTGTCCCATTAAGCAAGCAGGCAATAGCAACCCTGAGAGAAATTCAGAAGCTCAGTGGAGATCAGGAAATCATCTTCATTGGTGATCACTATGCTTATAAACCAATGAGTGAAAACACCATCAACAACGCGCTTCGTAAAATGGGCTATGACACCAAAACAGAAGTTTGTGGGCATGGTTTCCGCTCTATGGCCTGTAGTGCCTTAATCGAATCCGGCTTATGGTCAAGGGATGCTGTTGAGCGACAAATGAGCCATCAGGAGCGTAACAACGTCCGCGCTGCTTACATCCATCTTGCTGAGCATCTTGATGAGCGGAGGCTAATGCTTCAGTGGTGGGCTGATTTCTTAGAGCAAAACATCATTAAAAGCATCAAACCATTTGAATATAAAAATGGGCAGTGAAGTTGAATGCCTCCTAACAGACCATCGATTTCACATCTTCTAAATGATACCGATACTGTTTTTATATACAGTTTGTAGCTACGCAATCGTAACGATGGTATCATCTAAAACATTTGACTAGTTTAAAGTAGGCATCAGTAAGCAATGGCACTGAAAATGAAAGGTAAAAACAAAAAGTTTACAATGAACTCCTTCTTTGCAGGGATTGGAGGATTTGATTTAGCGTTTGAAAATGCCGGTTTTACTACCAATTTTCAGTGTGAGTTGAATAAATTCTGTGTGCGCATACTCGAAGAGCATTGGCCAGATGTTCCTCGCTACGGTGATATCCAGTCACTTGATGCAAAGGATATACCAGATGCCTCAGTTTGGTGTGGTGGTTTTCCATGCCAAGATGTATCCGTCGCAAGAGGCTCAAAGGGGCGATTGGGTCTCAAGGGGAAAAACTCTGGACTGTTTTTCCCATTTATCAATCTGATTGAAGCTAAAAGGCCACAAGTTGTTCTGCTAGAAAATGTTACGGGGTTGTTGTCGTCGCATAATGGGCAAGATTTTCGTGTTATTTTGGAGCGACTAACATCATTAGGCTATGTAGTCAGTTGGCGGGTGATGAATAGTCGATTTTTTGGTGCACCACAATCTCGTCCAAGGGTTTTTATTTGTGCGGCCTTGAACAATAGTTCAGTCGCGATTAGTTCTTTATATGAAAAAGATAAAGGCAAACACTTAAAAAATATTAGAGAAGGTTTCCTGAATATAAGTGCCTGTGAAGTAAGCGGTGCCAGAGTCGCTGATGTAGCATATTGCCTTGCTGCTACATCTGGTAGACATACAGGAACTGACTGGAGTAGAACTTATATATCCTATGAATCCTCTGTGAGAAGGATGACTCCAAAGGAGTGTGAAGGCGTCCAAGGTTTCCCTATCAACTGGACTCTACCTTTATATTCTACAAGCAAGTCTGAAGATATTGATAGCGAAAGATATCACGCATTAGGTAATGCAGTAGCAGTTCCCGTTGTTGAGTGGATAGCTAAAAGGCTATTCACTGCATTGAAGAATAACGATATTGTCGAAAATGAAGTGGCTAGATCCGAAAGCATTGAAAATGTAATGAATAATCATCCTGATATAAAAGTAGAGAATGGAAGAAAGCAAGCGCTATCAGAATTACATTTTGACACTTTGGACAAAAACAAAAAACTTCGCTGGCTTTCAGGTGGAATTGCTTTCGGAAATATTTGTTATGATTTCAAAGTGCCTGATGCACCCTCTAAGCCTAAGCTGGAAAAATTGATTTCAGTAATTGAGAAGGTGAGCGTGGATGATAAATATTTTATTAGCGCAAACGCCGCTGAGGGTATATTGCGTAGAGTAGACAGTCAGAATCGTAAGTTATTCCCTCCATTACATGAAGCTCTTTTGAAACTAAGTAAAAAGAAAAGTGTTGCTTAAGAGTGGATCAAATATTAACTGGAGTTAGAGATGGAATTTTTAGTTATCAGACTTGGAAAAGATAGTGTTTCTGATATAAAAAAATTGGATAGCATAAAAAATGGGTTAGAACAACCATTTTCTTTTTTCTTCAAATGCAAACAAGTTGAAGAGAAGATCTTTACCTCATTCAAGAATAATATCAGTTTATATTGTTTTATTTATCTTGGCTCTGATAACAACAAAGGAATTGCGACAACTTGGGTTAAGGGAATTAGGGCAATCGCAAAACTTGAAGCGCTGGATGGCTGGTATGATTTTCAGTCGGAATGTATCTTAACGCTCAGGGTTTTATCTGTATTTCCGGAGAGCTATGATAAATTTAAATTTTTAGAAGATAGCCCGGAACAATATAAAAAATTTAGTAATTATCCAGTTATTGGACTTAATAGCTCAAGAAATAACTCAGTCCAACTTGTTCATGAAGGGTACAGGGAAAATACAGGTGCCTTAATTACTGCGATTTTAGAGTTATATCCCAATTTTAGGCTAGATGTAGTCAGAAATGCTCCTGAATTGCTTTATCTCTTTGATCAGGAATCACATGATGTTGTGGAGGGATATGACGATGAAAGCAGAGATAACTCTAAAAGCGTTGGCTGGGGTGAAGACTACCCTTTAAATACAGTTTTGGTTAGGAACGAAATAAGAACAATTGCAGAAGTCATTAAACGTATTGAAAATAATAGATATAAATTGGATCCTGATTTTCAAAGGGATTTTATATGGTCAGAGGAAAAACAGTCCAAACTGATTGAGTCATGCTTGATGCGGATTCCTCTGCCTGTTTTTTATGTTGCTGAGGATAAAGATGGGAAAATCATCGTCGTTGATGGTTTGCAGAGGCTCACAACTTTCAAAAACTATTTAAGTGATAAGTTTTCTTTAAGCTATTCAAACTCAAATGGGCTTAATGAACATGCAACATTTTTAGGTAAAAAATTCAGTGAATTACCTATTAAATTGCAAGAGCGAATTGAAGATACTCAGCTAATTTTTTATATCCTAGATGAGAAAGCCCCTGAACGGGCAAAACTAGATATTTTTGAACGGGTTAATGGCGGCGAGCCTATAAGTCGTCAGCAAATGAGAAATTGTCTTTTTAGTGGGCCCGGAACGATTCTGCTGAAAAAAATTGCTGCTAGTGAGGATTTTATCCGAGTAACAGGGAAGGGGCTAGATTCGAAAACAATGCGTGATCGAGAAGTTATTAACAGATTTTATGCTTTTTATCTTCTGGGATATGAGTCGTATAATGGTGATATGGATGATTTCCTAGCTAAAGCATTATTAATGATGAATAAAATGGATGTTGTTGAATTAAATGAACTGAAAGAAGTGTTTTTTAAAACATTAAAAAATAACTATACATTGTTCCAACAACACGCCTTTAGAAAATCGTTAGCAAATAAAGGCCTAGCGGTAAACCGATCGGTAATTAATATATCTTTATTTGACGTTTTTTCTGTGATTTTGGCAGGCTTAGATGAGCAATTTGTCGTTGAAAATAAAAATATTTTGGTAAATAAATTTACAGAGTTATTATCTGATTCTTCCTTTGATGATGCCGTTACTATTGGTACGAATAGTAGAAGTAAAGTTAATACGCGCTTTCAGTTAGCGAATGAAATATTATGGGGGTTGGAAAAATGAATTATATAAAAATAAATGGCTTCAAATGTTTTGATGAAGTATTTTTGTCCCTATCCAACTTAACGTTATTGACGGGGTTTAATGCTGCAGGTAAGTCATCTCTTATCCAATCTATTTTATTAATGGCGCAGGCAATAAAATATGGAAATAATGCTCCTGAAATATTATTGAATGGTCCTCTTGTTAATTTAGGATTGCCATCTGATGTATTTCATCAATCAAAAAATGACAAAGAAGAAGATGCTAAAATATCTTTTTCTTTTGAGTTTGATGATTTTAAAGTTGCATGGGATTTCAAATATCCAAAAAAAAAGAATTATCCGGTTCTGGTATTATCTGAAATATCATATAATGATATAGAAAATAAAATAATAAATATTGGTGATGCAAAAAAACTACTTCCGGAAGAGATAAAAGAGAAAGTAAAAGAGTTTGATAGTCTTGTCTACATTAGTGCTTGCCGATTAGGTGCAGTTGAAATTTATCCAATACCTTCAGATTTCAAATATTCTGATACTAACGTAGGAGTACAAGGTGAATATGCTGCATGGTTAATGGAGCAGAATAAGGACGAAGATATTTTAGTATCTCGATGCCATGACTCTGATTCTGCATTAACACTAAGACGACAAGTAAATGCATGGTTAAAATATATCTTACCTAATGCAGAAGCAGATACTAGAAATATAGATAAAGCTTCATTAGTGCAGTTATTTTTTAGGAATGACGGCATCAGCGAGTGGAGAAGACCTGCAAATATTGGTTATGGGCTTACTTATGTATTTCCTATAATAATAGCGGGACTATTGGCTAAAGAAGGTCAAATATTAGTCATCGATAGCCCAGAAGCTCATTTGCATCCATTGGGACAGTCAAGGATTGGTGAGTTTTTATCTAAAATGGCAAACTCGGGAGTGAAAGTAATCATTGAAACTCACAGTGATCATATATTAAATGGTGTTAGGTTATCTGTAAATAATCGCGTGATTAGCTCTGACAAAGTAGGGATACATTTCTTCGAAAAGAATAACAGTGATAATAAAACAAGAATTGTTTCACCGCAAATTGACAGCCACGGTAATTTAAGTGAATGGCCTGACGGATTTTTTGACCAATCCGATAAAGATTTAGGTAAGTTAATTGGATGGTAATATGATGAAATGTTATTTGAATGAATTATCACTATCAGGACAATTCAATTCACCTGAGCTATTCATTGAGCATTTAAAAAAAATACTTTCAATCAAAGATAAATATTCAAATTTCTTTAAGAATTTCTATTGTCCAAGAGGGCTTCCTGAAGCAAAAGTATCTGGTGAATCATCATTCCGAGATGCAGTTGTAGCTACTCGGGATAAAAATTTTGTTCGTAAAGTGATTCTTTGGCTCGATCGCCATGGGCCATTTGTCGATTCGGAAAATATAGATCCCGAACATCCATTTATTCATGAAATGAATGGTATGGACATAACTGGAACTTCATTAGCTACGGTCACTGAGTTAACACATTTCAGAGATACTGTTAGTGTGTATAGTTTTGATGCTTCAGAACCAGATTTCTCATATTCACCACTTATAATGCAATATTATTATAATGACATAATAAATAGTGTGGAAGTCGAAAATATCTGGGATGTAAATGATTTAGAAAAAATAGCAGAAAAGTATGAGCAGGAATCATTTGTTTATCCAGATTCTTGGGATGGTTTCCTGAAATATGTCACAGAGAAATTTCCATTCGTTAGATTTTCAACTAATGCAATAGAGATTTTGAATAAACAGCAATTTAATAATGTCGCTTGTGAAAGAGGGATATTTTTGACATCTATACTTAACGAATTTGTAGAAAGTAGAAATGCTGATGGAACATACTCGGAAAGGACAAATGTTATATTAAAGAATTACTTTTCTGGGAGTAGGGCATTGTTCACTGATGAATCATCAACAAATAAAGATGTTTTCAAAAGTGATATGACGTTTACTATCGATGGAACTAAGGTTCTATGTTCATGGCATGGTAAAATTAGTTTTAGAGTATTTAGAATGCATTTTAATTACCCGATAAAAAATAGTGATAAAGTTATCGATGTTGTTTATTTTGGTCCTAAATTAACAAAGCATTAAAATGCCACAGGGCTTTAATTAAAGCCCTGTGTTTGTTGATGATTGGCTCTTTTTTTATTTGGTCTTTTATTTCTTTCGTTAATGCATTCATTTTTATAATTAGTAATTATAGCGACAACCCACATGCTCACGTTATGTTGACGTTAAAAACCATTGGCCCAGAAGGGTTTGGTAAAAAAGAAAGAAGCTGGAATGACAGAAAAATGTCTGTGTTGTGGCGTGAATCATGGGCATCTATGGCGAACAGCTACCTTGCTGCTGCTGGTTCGTCAGAACGTATTGATCATCGTTCCCTTCAGGCCCAGCATGAAGAAGCATTAGAAAAAGCGGCGGTTGCTCTGGATAATGAAGAAAAAGCACTATGGCTTGCCAAAGCCGCTGAAACAAACCGTCCTCCAATGAAGCGTATCCACAGTGCCAAATGGCGTAGTAAAGCAGCTCAAGAGCAAAGAGCCGCAGAACAGGCTGTTCGTGATGCTACCAAGCAAGAAGCCGTTGAAGTCTACAAAACATTCAGCGAACTTGATCTTGAAATTGTCGTTGATATCAGAAGCTTTACGATAACACATCTTGCTGAACCAGAAGATATTGTATTAGCAAAAACGCGTTCCGATTCTTCTACCAAAGAAACGCAAAGACCTGTACTGGTAGTCCCGGCACCTAATACTCGTATTCGTGGCGTTAAATCCTATCGTGATAAATCCAAAGTCAGTAAGGTTGTTGCTGGTAAGAAACCATCAGTCAGTATTTCTGATTCTGGGACAAATACTATCCTGAAAACATCCTCCTCTCAAAACCAAAACAGGGCATCCAGAAGCGCCCCTGAACGTGTTAAGAGGAAACAGACTACTCCACGTCAGGATAATATTTTTAAACGCTTCACAACTCTTGTCATAGATTTTTTCAAGCAGAAGTTTGTATGGGCTAAAGCAAACAAATCCCAAAATGATCTTATCAGTGAAGAACATGATAAACGTATTGCTGAAAACTATGTCTTTGATGAGGTATTAGGCCGTTCTATTCCTCGCACTGAATATGAGAAAAAAGCCAAGTTTAACCAAGATGACTATAAACCAACACCGGATGAGATCAACCGTTTCCCAAGTCGTCAGAATAACGAACACAATAATGCCAATAGGGACATGGGCCTCAATCCGTCGATACATGAAAACAAAAAATATAATTCACCACAATTGAGACCATCCAGTTATCGTATTAATAAATAATTTTATTACCTATTAATCGTAATCCGTAATAAATCGCTGATAATCCAGTATGATTTACCCGTAACTTCTCAATTAGTTAGTTATTAATTTTACATTTACAGGTTTTATATTCAACATCCAAAATGGCAGAAACACTTTTAGATGAATACCCTAATGGTTTTAACTTTGAATATAACGATCTTAATTTCCTGATATCTTTAACTTTCCTCATTTTCCTGATTGATTTTATTGCATCCTTTTTATCAATGCCAGCAACTAACTGATTAGCTTGTTTTATATACTCAGCATGATTCTTATCACCTTGCTGCTTTAATGTATTTACTAATCCCCTAATCTTAAAATACATTGTGAGAACATCCATAACATTTTCTCTTTCAATCACTTTTTTCTTCAAATTAAAAAGACACATCCTTATATTATGTTTTCTTTTTTGTGTTGGTCTAATCTCTTTGATTGCTTTTACACCATGTACGATTTTGGACTGACCATTCCTCAAAACCCTTGATTTCTTCCTATTTAATCTAACCCCACTTTTGAGCGCCATTGACAAAATCATTGTTTTTATTTTTGAAATATCTTCATTATTAACTTCTGATTCGAAACTAATAGTTATGTCATCGACATATCTCGTGTAATTTCCACCTAATTTTCCGACTTCCTCACTGATAAGAGCCTCTTCTTCTAAAAATATTAAGTTGGCAATATCAGTACTTAACTTAGTTCCTTGAACAAGTGAGCCTTCAAGTGTTGATAGATTGGCTATTAATGATGAAACTTCAGGGGAGAAGTTCATGTAATATTGAAATGCTTTAGCTATCAGATCTTGTTTTATAGAAGGAAAGAAATCCTTCATATCTTCTTGAATGATAATTGACTTATTAAGATGGGATTTACAATCATCTATATAACTGACTCCTTTCCTACCTCCAGTAATATACTCTGGAAGTGATATCTTAGAAAAAATACGCTGTTTAATAAGCTCATGTATCTTTAATAATTCACCAACCACTTTATACGTCGTTCTTTTTTTGCCTTTTCTTATTACCGGCACCGTTTTGAAATAATTTTTTTTGTTTTTTAAAAGATAAGTGAGCCTCTCTTCATTTGTTTCCAGCATTTTGAATAGAGACTCTAAATTAGCAAGTGGTTTGTTTGAATAATTCCAATTTTTATGCATTAACTAATGTATCCATTATAGTTTTTTTGAGCATATGATTGATGTCAGAAAACTCATCATTTGTCTCTTCACTTTCAGAAAGAAGGATGATTATATTTAGAGGAATATGTAGCGCTAATGATATTTTTTCTAACGCTGTAATTGTAGGATCTCTTTGATTGTTCTCTATACGAGATAGATAAGATTTCGTTAAATCCGTTCTATCTGATAGTTCTTGTAAGGTGAGCTTACGTGCTTCACGGCATAGTTTAATAGTTGAACCAATATCTAACATAGTGCACCTCAGATAATGGGATTGACATGGCTGGCTGCTCGTTCAAAAAATGAAGATGGATACATAACAAATCCCCTTAGTGGGTAGATATCAATGAAAATCAGAATCACCGCTCAGAAGTTTAATTAAAGCAAAGATCTTCGCGATATAAGAAAGATAATCTAAGGCTGTGTGGCCTTTAGAATTCTCCTCGATTCTCTTTTCAAGGGTCAGAATCGCATCATCCAGTTCTTTCAAAGAGCTATTGTCTACAGTGTGTTTGCTCTTTTCACGCACTTGGCGCAAAGTGTCTAAAACATCTTTCATAAAAACCTCTCATTTTAACAACACGATGCAACTTGCATCCCCCGCCAAAATGTCCTGTGGATCGTGTTGCACACCGTAGACAAAGCCAGCCAACACCCATCCAACACAACTGATTGGATACCCCGCCATTTCAGCATTAAACAATGCCGTATCGTAGATATACGATTGCAATATACATTTCGTACAAGGTCACGATCACAATGAAGAGGGACATGGGCCACGTCTCGCATTGGAGAAATGGTTGACTGAAAATTTCACTCAGTCCTTTACCGATCCTAGAGGTTTTTAAAGAGCAAAGACAAACGAGTTCGTTCGTCCATGATTCAAAGATAGCTCAATGTTGACTGTGAGGCAACTCCATTTGATATTCTATTTTCATATAAAAAATACATTTTTTATTCATTATTTGCATTATTATATATTCTGAATTACCACTATCCATGCAGGTTGTATCTAACATAAAAATACTTTTATTATTTTTTTTATGATAGGATGATAGTCATCAACATGATTCTTATTTTACAACATTGAGATTTAATTTATGGATCTTTCCCCTGTATTTCTAATCGTTGTAATAATTTTAGTTATGCCATTATTTGTATATTTAGCAGTTAAGCAGCATAAAATATCGAAAGAAGTTTATGCACTACTTGCCGAAGATGGATATGATATTATATTTTCTGGAGAGGGCAACACTTACATAGCATTTAATATTAAAAAGGCATCTTTTCGCGCCGGGAGTTTAATCGACCATAGGTACTTCCAAGAATCAATATCATATATACATAATTATGAATGGAAATGGAAAGAACTTGATGGAAAAAAGATTGAGAACACTTTTTACATCTACATATCAAACATCGAGTTCCCTGTGCATAAAATATACTATCAACGAAAGGAAGATAATGCTGAAATTGAATGGGCAAAACTTCAAGCTGTTTTCCATCAATCATATGAACTGCAGAGCACAAAAATGAAAGAAAATCCTGAAATATATTTCGATTTCTTTATATCTCATGCTAGTGAAGATAAAGATAAGTTCGTTAGACCATTGGTAAATGAATTATCGCGACTTGGTATTAATGTTTGGTTCGATGAACAAACATTGGAAATTGGTGATAGCTTAAGAAGGAATATAGATACGGGCTTAAAAAAAGCATCTTATGGAATTGTCGTGCTGTCTCATGCTTTTTTTAGTAAAAAATGGACTCAGTATGAGTTAGATAGCTTGATTAACCGAGCAGTAAATGACGAAAATAAAGTTCTGCTACCAATCTGGCATAATATTGATGCAACAGAGGTTGCAGAGTATAGCCATTACTTAGCAGATAAACTTGCTTTACAAACAACGATACATAGTATTGATGAAATAGCAAAAGAACTATCTAAAATAGCATACAAACGTAGAAGCATCGCAACGTCATAAAATAATTTAATAGGCAAAACAAACTTAGATGCAAGACTTGTTTTGCCTCAAAACTTTCCAGTATTGCATCCTTCTTCTGAATACAACATTATCAGAGAAAATCGCCTTACTACTATAACAGCCACAATAGAAATGATGGGCAAGCTTATAGCAGCCCAGCCATTGCTGGTTTTAACAAGAGTCATAACAATATCAGAAATTATCATTCATGCCCTGTCATTGGTAAGCATTTATTCTAAAGTATATTTATCGAACTCATCCCTCTTAATATCTTTTTTTCTTCAATGATCTTTGCAGCTTTAGCTATCTCACATAAAACATCATCTATTTTATTTCTCATTATTATCCCCTTTGTTATTTTATATTTAATACTATATAAATAACAAATGTCAAAAATATTTAAAGATCATTTAAAAATAATCAACCTTGAATGTATTTAATATATTATTCAATACAATAAGCCCTGTATCAAACAGGGCTATATGAATTAAAAATTACAGATTAAAACAGCTTACAAGCTATCATTATTCCGCTTTTCAATAGCATCCCGATAACGCTGTTGTTCCACAATATCCAGATTTGGATCGAATAACACACTTGATCCTTTCACAGCAATATCGGTATCAATCTCTGATTGGGAAGCATAGGCTTTATTACCATTAGGATGCGCAGTGGCTGGAGGTATATATGTACCATAGTTTTCTCTGTTCCCGGAACAACCGAGATAAGTCAAAAGGCAGGCAAACAGGAAGAAGAATGTCCATACTGTGTTATAGCCGTTAATCGTATATCCACTTCCATTCAAATCTGAAAACACGCCATGAAACCTGACAGCATAGACAATCAGGAATGATGAGAGCATTACAGCCCGACTTTTCCCGACGGTTAAATGCCTACGCATAAATTTTACCGTTGGTACTAGCGTGACCGCAAACAATCCTATGGCAACAACGAGCAACCATACCGGGAACAAGCCATATTCTTGCGTAATGTTCCGCGATAGCGTCACAAGGGACAGCACCAAGAAAGCGTTAAGCAGAAACAGTCTGGCCACCATCGATACCTTCACGTTCTTTTGAGTCTTACGGAGAAACAGAACCGGAGCCAATGATGGTATGTTCATCAGCAGAACGATGATAAGCACCCAATAGATAGAGTTCATAGCGTTCTTCCTGTAATTACCGCGCTTGCCAACCGTTATTGGTTTTCACCAGAACAATTTTGGCTTCTTCTGGTTCAGACATCCCTTTCACACCAGAGAAGGCACTTTTATCAACCCAGCCCGGCACACCATCCAGTTTCCACGTATAGGTCACTTGCGTCATTTTAACGCCATTACTCTCACTCGTTTCAGTCCAGCTTTTAACCTCAGCAACTGCCCGATGACCAACACAGGCACCATCTTTGCGATCCCAAAACTCAACCTCTTGTCCTCTATCAGTGACTTCCAGAATATCAACACTGCTAAAACCATTAGGCTGTTGGGAGACATCAAGCAGTCCCTGATTAACCAGACCTTTTAAGATTTCATCACTGGCACTATACCCCGCTGAACGGTAGCCATGATTCACCCGGATGGGGAAGCCTTTATTGAACACAATGTCATTGTCCTGCAAGGAGTAGCACAGCTTTGATTGCGATATTTTCGCGTTGATCACTTTCTCAAAATCCCCTTTTTCACCGCATCCCGATAAAAGAGCAGCAAGACCTGCTATGAGTAAAAATTTACGCATCGTGTTATCCCAGAGTTAATGATTGATCGTGCCGTTTCTCAGAACAACCAGACGAACTGGCATATCCGCATTGTTGACGGTAGCGAATCCACGGACTTCGAAATTGTTTACAGTTCCGGTGACGCTTACTTTCTGGCCTTTCTTATAGGTAAGAACTGCATCATCAATACCAGAGTAGTAATCCAGCCAGACCATCCCGCCGCAGTAGCTGGTATCAGAGGTTTTAAAGAGCAGATAATAGTTAGGGGCTGATTTCGGCATTCCCGTCATCATGTCGCTGGCACTTCTGCCCTTCGTAACTTCAAGAACAGTTGCGTTGCTGATAGAGATCCTTTTGCCAGTCCATTTCTTTTCTGCTGCCATTGCATTTTCTTCATAGTCTTTGCAGACAGCACCAAGGCCAGTAATGGACGTCGCTGGACCACTATCCTGACCGGAAGCTGAAACCCCCAGCGCTTTATCAACGGTGCTGTTCAATGATGACAGTGAAGAGTTAATTGCCCCATTAACGCTATTCACGCTTTCGTTGAGCTGCTGGCAGCCAGAAAGAAACATCAGATAGACCGCCAGTGGTAAGAAGTTATGTCCTTTCATTTATCCCTCAAGGATTTAGTCAGATTCATATACCCCAATCCCGGCGTTCTCACCGACAGATCAGGAGTTATCGTCTAATCAATTGATAGAATTGAATTATTTTTAGTGTTAGTCACATCGTTTAAATCGATCGATACAAAACAAATGATAGCCGCAAACTATCATAAGTTAAATATCGATCGATAAAATCAATTAAGGAACCGATCGATAAATCCTTTTCAATCGCTGACACCTATCAATATAAATTTATCGATCGATTTTAAAGATCATTTTGCTTGAGTATGCTGACAGTGGCGACTATGCTGGGCTGAGATAAAGCAGTAAAACAGCGAGGGATGAGCATGGAAATCTTCGAAAAAGATCAAAAAATCGCTTTTGTTGGCTTGTTAAGCGATGCTGCTTTGTCTTACGAATACGAACAGACGGGCTTCACCATTAATTTAATGCAACGCTCGGTTCTTCTCTTTAACCATAATATAAAGAAAAACGTAATATCTTCGATATTGCGTAAAAATATGAACAGCACATTTATATATCCATATAGCAACATCAGGGAAGTCAACTACTCGCTGCCTGCTTGCAGATCCGATGATGCCGAGATCTGTATTATGATTGATGATATATTAAATCCAGTCTGGACGTTCAGGGTTCCATCTCACGCACATTATATTTGCGAGCAATGGGTGGAAGTATTTAATAACCATATTTTCTTTGACCCATAAACAAAGCATTAAGCAAAAGAAAAATAAATATCTGACTAATTATATTAATTAATAGAATTATTTGCTTTTTAGCAAATTAATGTTTACTTATATACACATAGAATAATTGATATCGAGGTATATTTATGTCTGGGAAAAATCCTTTTTGGAATTATGATTATAATGCGGCGCAGCGTAATAGAGAAATTGTAGACTCTTACCAACAGGCAAATGAGGCAAGGCTGGATTCTCAACAGGCGCAGTTTGAAGCGTCTATGGCTAATGACAGGGTTAGCAGAATACAGATGCAGTTGAATAATACAATCAATAGCCATAAGAAGGTCGTGGCTGATTATGAGCAACGTCTTGAAGAATATAAACAAAATTTCTTTCGTGTAGCTTTACATAAAAACATTCTCTTCAGAACGGTTCGCAGACTTCAGGAGGAATGGCCGGATAAAAATGAATTCATCCTTGATGAAATGCAAAGACAAAGAATTTTGTGTAATCAGCAGGACTATAGAGAAAGATGGTGGAATGCCATAAAAGATAATAATCTTGCTGACGATTATCTTGAGTTTCCATTTCCTAATAGAGAGATAAAAAATAAACCATAATAAGGAATTAACTATTCGTTCATAACATTATATTTATTTTAATAAGACACTAACCTGCTGTGTCTCCTTAAAACACGCCTATACATCAACCATCCATTTTATGGAATACTCATCATGACAACTACTTTGCATCCAAATTACGTTGTTGTATCAAAGCTAATATCTAAGTTTGACATTACACATGATAGTAGAGATGAGAATATTAATGTCTTGATTTCTGTCATTTATGACTTGGATAACGGCAATACAATCGAATACTACATTAATAATCAGGAAGAGGCCGAGAAAAAATGCATTGAGAAAAACAGATTTTCAATGAAGTTTAAAAATCGCATTGATAATATATCATCTGAAGAAACCCTCTCGGCTAAAGATAATCACAAACCCAAATAAAAAATTTGAACTCAGGATGGAACTAATATCTATACCATATAATGTATTGATTTTGTGCATAGGAACGATTAAAACTATGATGTTATTGCTTGTATTCTTTACCACAAACATTAGGGAAATCGCATGTCTGATGCTTTAAAGATCATCAACAATATTCGTACTCTCCGTGCTCAGGCTCGTGAACTGACACTCGAAACCTTGGAAGAGATGTTAGAAAAACTCACTATCGTTGTAGAAGAACGTCGTGAAGAAGAGGCCTCATTTCTAAAGCAGCAGGAAGAGAAACAGGCCAAGCTGGAAGCATTCCGTCAGAAGTTGTTGGAAGATGGCATAGACCCGGCAGAGTTGCTTTCAACTGTTAGCCCATCTTCTTCCAAGACAGGAGCGAAACGCGCCCCACGTCCAGCTAAGTATAAATATGTTGATACCGATGGTTCGGAAAAGACGTGGACAGGTCAGGGCCGAACTCCTCGTGCTATCGCTGCTGCGCTCGAAGCCGGTAAGACGCTGGAAGATTTCGAGATCAAGTAATCTTCATACCATATGTCTACCAAATCCGCTGGCCCATCGCTGGCGGTTTTACCATTTCTTTCAATTATTTTGTTGCCTGAGTCGCTCTTGTAGCATTAGTTTTTAAATGATTCAGCATTTGCTTATCAACCGGTTGCAGTTGTTGTCCTAACAGAGCCGCAAGCAAAATATTGGTGTCTTCTGTTCTTTCGATTTGAAGCATTTGTAATCTTAAATCAAGTGCCTGCATTCTTGCCTGCTCATGCGCAGTTTCTTTTTCATCAGCACTACTGATTTTTACCTGCCAAGCGTCAGCACCTGTTGTATCTGCATAGCGTGAATAGATCTCATATCTTAACATTTCCCACTCTGAAGGATTATCCGGGAATGTTGTGCCGGGAAATAAAGTTGCATACTTACTTTTTACGAAAGCATCCGACCAAGCAAGGTTTGCTCCCTGCGTAGAACCTAATGTGGATCCTATCTTTGCCCCTCTGGAGTTCACTGATACATTACTTGCTTTTTTCATTGCCAGTATGGAATCAATGGCATTTGTTCCAGCAGTGCTTCTGGAGACAAAGCTCGAAAAGGCCGATAAATATTCTCGTCCTTCAGTTGTATCTTCTAATCCCTTGTTCTTTAATGGTTCAACGGGTAAGTTCCCTATCAGATTTCTTTTTGCCGCTTCAGCAACTTCCATCTGCTCAACAGAATAAGACTGGTTTGAAACTTTATTAGACAATGCATCGGATTTTGATAATGGTGGTGTAATCAAGCTTGATGCCGATTTATCTTTATCAGGATACTGACCTATAGTATTGCATCCACCTCTGTTATATTTCACATCATCTTCAGAGCAAACATTTATTGATACTCTGCCCATAATGTTTTTCTTGGCCTCATTTATTCCGGTATTTGCTTGTGTAAACATCTTAACGCTGTTTTCAGATAAAGCCTCTTTCGCTGAGCTTGTATTCGATCCTGCTGCACCACGACCACCTGCGCTCGTGACTTCTTCACAGGCGCTAGCATCAGGTATTCTGTTTAAGATATTTTTCATACGCTGTTCTTGGATTGCCTGACTGGCATTACTTACAACAGCATTCTTCTGATTCTCATTGGTTGTTATGGTTGCTTGTGCCAGCTTGTCGTTCATTGAAACTAATGTTTCAATTATTCCATTGCCCATAGATTGGGGTGAAGCCCCCATAAGATACGGTGTCAAAACCTCTTCTGTGACGGGCCAGACAGCAAAAGCTGTATTTGTATATAATACAGAAAAACACAAAGCTGAAACCACTGTTATTTTCTTTGCTCTAAATTTATTTTTCCTCACTTCAATACTCCTGTTAACTTATTACCTTCTTTATTATTTAACCAATTAAATGTGAACTGTCAATTTTAACAAAAAACATTTATTTAGCATCCAACTTAAAAATCAGTATAACAGGAAGCGTACTAACCCAACGAAATAGTCCTTATGAAATAGCAAGGTGCTTTTATAGCTTTGTTGATGGAAACAGACGGCATGAAGAAACTTTTTTACGGGAGCATAAATCTCTATAATATTAATGTCTTTATTCAAAAAAACCGTGGCGATATTTTATTTTGACGGTGCCATTTCAACTTTGTTTATAAGGGGGAAATATAAAGTGAGTTTCATTACAGATAAAATCAGTTAGAAAGAGGACCGAAGCCCTCTTAATATCACATTCCATCATTACCTTCTTTTGATGATGAACTACCACCGAAAGATCCACTACCGCTCCCTTTCTCTGGAGCCTTAAAGCTTTCAATTGGTGAAGCTTGGGCCTGAAGATTTATAGGCAGCAACGGTCTGTTATGCTCACCAAATGATACAGCCCTGTTAGCAGCCTTTTGAGCTACATTCATATAACCTGCTGCGCCGGCTTTATCACCAACAGCATCTGCTGCCTCAGCCGCATTATAAGCAGAGTTAGCACTTTCAAGAGACTGATATTCATCCTGCTGATCCAGTGGGCCAGCATTACTCATATGAGTTCTGAATGCAGATCCCGTATCATTGGCTCTATTAGTCGCCTGTGCTTTCCCCTGTTGGGCCTGTTGCTGTTGTTGAAGCTCACGTTGCTGTTCACGGTCTTTGTTGATTTGCGCATTCCTGATCTGATTACCCATCGCATTTGAGGTATGAGAAACCTGATCCAACACGGTTTTGGTAAACATAGCACCTTCAACACCTTTTGATGCCGACTGTGCGTAACCCGACATGCTCTGACCACCATGAACACCAAGCCACTTCATAATTTCATCAGGGATGATGTGAATCAGAGAAAGTGATTTCTTCACTACCGTGAACATCATGGCAATATATACAGCAATGAGAGCCAGTGACTCAATGATACCTATCCCGGCATTGGCTGACATCATGCCAAACGCCCCTGAGAACGTTTCATTAACGATCCCACCAAGGATAGGGAGCATCGTATAAGCTGCTATCAATCCTGTTATCATTAGTGCTGGTCGCATGGTTAACGATAAAACCAGACCATAACCAGCGCCACCACGACCCACTACGCCATCACCGTCTGGATGTAAATGTGTTATTACCCATAATGGTGCTGCGACCATTGCTTCAAGGCACAGGATCATCCAGCCGACGCAAACACCAAACCACATGACGTAAGGCAACATAGGAATAACAACGGCTAAGGTATCACCAGCTATCCATAAAGGGATAACCAGTGGCATAACAATCCCCATAGCGCCAAATGCACCCGATACCCAGCTTGCAGTCCATGAAGTCCATGCACCAAGACCTGCGCCAACAACCGCAGAACTTCCTAATAACGTCCAGCCAGCGGCACTGATCGTATCCCCAAGCCCTTTAACGGCTAATAACGGGTTTATCGCCTGTAAATTGGCAGCAGTTGTGTCGGTTGAAAACGAAACAATTTTCCCTTGCTTTCTGCCATTGATAACGCTGGAGCTGAGAAAACCCGCCATTGCACCAGAAATGCTCTTATTGGCTTCACTCTGAAGAGAGGAAACAATTTTCCCGGCATCATCCGTTTTAGGACCTGCGCCACTTTTACCACTGGTATTGGCTTCTGTTCGGCTTTGCGTATCAATACCATTCGCATATCTTGAAGCTGTCGTTGATTTCGCCATATCCTGAGCTACTTTTGCCATAATCGCGTTCAGACTGTTATCGAATATATCGCCGTATTCCATTGTTGCTTGCCCGGCTACAGGAAGATTATGAGCTGCTCCATTAATCGCATCCTGCACACGGATCAGTTTCATACTCCATGCGCCAGCCATAAACCATCCGTCTTTCTGGACATTCTCTTTGAAATCATCCCACTGGTCGCCAGTGGAGAAATCGCCAGTGGAGAAAACTGTTCGTACTGCAGTATCAATAATGGATACATATGAGGCTGTTGCGCTGTTTATTCCGGTCTGAATATCAATATTATTATCGGCCACATACTGTTCAGCCAGCGTTTTCATACTGTTATTGAGGCCGATGAATGCGGCATTGTGTGCCTCAATAACATCTGAAATATTCGTCTTTATATCCTGTGGCATATAGGCCATATACATTCCGCCCCCTGCAATGGTAGCCTGAGCTTTCGCCTGTTCGTCATAAGAAGCTTTGGCCTTGGGGTCTGTAAGCGTGATGCTTCCACAGGCAGCCTTTGATACCAGTAAATTTTTATTCATATCATTACCGGCATTGCTGGCCCCATAACTGTATGTGTATAAATAGGCACCTTTCTCCGGTGTCATTTCAAACGCAGGCGTGACGTGCGGGAAGGGATCGGCTGCTGCTGATTTCTTCCATAATTCTCCCGCCTTTAACATACAGACGTTATTGATAAAGGCGGTTTTCGCTATACGGTCAAGCTCCTGATAAGATGCAGATGTGGTAATAACAGCCCCATCTGAGGGGTTGGATGCATAGGTATTCCAGACGGTATCTGCCAGACCGACTCCCTGATTAATCATCCACAGCACCATAACCTGAGCGGCACAGAAACCACCTGCTGCCGGGAGTATCATTGCCGTGCCTAATGCAGTTCTTACGGGCAACCACATGGAAGACCATTTCTTACCCAGCATTTCTCCGTCATGTGCCGTTGACATGGTTCCGGCAATCAGCGTGTAGGCAGCTAAAATACCACCAACCAGTAAAACAGCGCTGTTAAGGATCGTCATTGTGCTGGCTAAGGGGCTTTCCGCTAAATTCTCCGGGAATAAGATATCCAGAAACCACAGCTTTGATTTATCTGTCTCCGGGACGGTAAATAAATCGGCGGCATAAGCTGACTGAGTTAATAACAGGCAAGCTAATATTGCTAATAATATCGATACTTCTTTTTTCTTTATATTCATCATCATTACATTCCTTTGCCTCTTACTTCATTGAATTACTGATGCTGCTCCAGACATCGGTTCCGTTGACTGTTGCTCCCGATCCTGATGAAGAGCCAGTTCCTGTAGAAACACTTCCATTTGCGATATTTCCAATCACGGGCATATCAATAGAAATGCTTTCGGATATACTTCCGGTCAGTTGACTGACTTTTTCTCTCGCAATCGAACAGGCTTTACTTATTGCTGCTTCCTTCGTTTTTTTAATTATTGAATCCACAGAGGGAAGATTAACACCGAGGTTTCCGGTGGGCCACGCGTCCGTACATCCAATAGTCTCAAGCGACTGATTGATGTTATCCATGAAATTCTTCGCTACCGGCTCTAACTGAGCCGCATCCTGCTTCATTGCGTTATATTGCGCTTGTTTTAATGATGAGCTGACATCCGGGCTACAGACTGCTGCGTTAGCCGTGGTTGCTGAAATTAATATTGTTGCGGGAACGATTATTTCGAAAATGCGGACACAGACATTTGTTCGCCATTTCTTTTTATTAAGTTTTTTCATTTGATACTCCTTTGATTTATTACATTTTATTCACCATATTTTCTTCTTCTGATTAAATAAAAATACAATGCCTTATTAATATATATTAAACAAAAAGTAATTAATCAAGAGAGCGATAATTTAATTTGACAATGACTTTATTTTTGATTACTGTTTAAAAGTAAATAAATGATTACTCCGAAAAATTTATTACAATACTCTGAAGAGGCCAGTTTATCTGGCTTCTTTTAATTTAATAAGGATTTCACCTTCCACATCCCAACGTTTAAAATATGAATATATGTGTATAAAAAGTTCAGAGAAGTCGCGTTAATGGATTACTAAATATTATCCCAATCTAACGGTTCTTCTGGTGGCACAAGACTTGTGTTCTCTACAGAAGGGATTTCATTTATACTTTCTCTCTCCACTAACCCTTGAGACTTTTTAGCCTGTAATCTTGCGATTAACACATCTATATCTTCTTGGTTACTAACTTTTTCTATAACTTCCTCAATTGTACTGTCTCTATCGTCGACTTTTCTATTACCACTATCATTACTGATAGCGCTTTCCATTTGCTCCTCTATTGCTTCTTTCTTTTTTATAATCTCTGAAACAAAACGAGCACGATCACCATTGAAGACAATAGCAGGATTAATGAAATACCAGTTTTTTTCATTGGTTTTAGCTATAATACGTTTTTCGATGAGTTCTTTTATCCCTCTGTAAAAGATAGATTCAGACAAGACAAAGTGATCTATCTTTTCCGCAAGCGACATTGCTTTTTTACAACTCAGGTAAAAGTGATCTTTTCCTATCGCATCCTGATAGATACGTAAAAAGATGAAAAATACTTTATAGGCGGTTTTCGTGAGATCAAAGTATGCTTTTATCTGAGATGTGTAGAGTTTAATGAACTCTTCTTTATCAACCTCTTGGGTATGCACGATATTAGCGAAATAACTTTTACCTGTATTTTTCTTTTCAAAAAGTTCTGTTCCTCTTGAAACAGTTAGATTTTTCTTTCTTGTTTCAATCTTTAGTTCTGTTTCAAAGCAAAAGGGATTTAAGCCTAAATCCAAGTCAACATCTATTTCATTCATCATGTTATTACCTCTTGTTATTTTATTTATAATAAATTAAATACCATGCACAAAAAAGATATCAAGTTTTTTGCACATTTTTTTGCGAAAATATTTTCAAAATCGCAACTATTCCAGTGACGATACTTTAAAGCACTGTCGTTTTTAAGCTAAAAATGACATAGAAACTGACTGCAAAGTCAGGAAAGCTCACCGTGCAGTCAGGAATACTGACTATAGAGTCAAGAACACTGACTGTACAGTCAGTCGTATATTTTCGTTTTAAGCCTTATGCCGTAAGGGCTACAGGCCAGTTTTTTCTTAATTTAATTTTGCAAGAAGTAAGAGATAATACTTAAGAGGATTAAAAGAAACCGGGCGATTTTTATAATCGCCATACAGGGTTTCAACATTTTAAATGATTAGTTTTTTTGAGTGTAATATTTATTTTTATTGCGAAGCCTTTCTTTCTATTTCACTAACATCTTTTTTGAAAATCACCACCATCTATGAGCTGAAGCTCATGTGCTGACGCACGGCTACGCCCTGACTCTGACATTAATATTTTTTCTTTATAAGGTAGTTTCAATACTTCTAGTAACGATGAAAAAATCGGTTTAGATCGCTTTATCATCCAGTTATAAAATTGATCTTATTTTTTTTACATAGTATTACCGCTATAAAATATAGCATTTGCTCTTAAACGTATAGGAAAACCATATTCAAAGAGGCAGCGCTTTGTGATTGTTTTGGGCAATCACATTGCTGGAACAGGGTTCATCCCTGTTAATGATGGATTTATCCAAAAAAGATTGCGTCGAAGACGCATATAAAGTAAAAGAAAAATTAATTGTGTTCTCACAATAAAAGCAGCGATTCGTGATTGTAGAAACAATCACTTCGCTGTAATAACATAATAAGAAAAATAAAACAGATAATGCCGCTGGTGCCATTTTCATAAGGCACTAATAAACTTTATAGAAAAACGTTTCTGAATATAACAATTAAGAAAAACTTTAATGCCATTAATTTTCATTACTGAAAACTCTAACATCATTCATAAAACAGCAGGTGCCGTTCAACAGGCACATATCCCTTTCACTATATTAAACTTATTATTATATTACAGCCATTACTTTTCATATAAAACAATAGATTACAGAAAAAAGGTTATAGATTCCTATAACTCGGGTTATAGGAATCTATAACTGTAAATAGCAGTAGAGCACACATTAAATCGCCAAGTATATGTTTTAAGGGGATGTTATGGAGCATTAAAATTTTAGTCAAACAACTAGTAAGACTTCTCGTGGGTTGTTTGAATAATTATTAAATGGGTTTATGTTATTTACTCTAAATAAGATAAACCCATAATGATACATTTGGCTTATGCTAGACCTAAACCCCATTCCGAGAGTGGCTCCAAATCCTTACAGAAGAAATCATTCTTATCTATTTTTTTATTTCTCAAATAATAAACAATATAAGTTAATGCTGCAGGAATACCTCGCTCAATAATTATCTCATGATTTAAGTCTAAGAAATTATATCCTCGATACCTCAACGGTTCAATGCTTCCCTTTGTATCAATTTTTAAAAGAAAAGATTCCGCCTCTTCTTTATCAAGATCGATTTTCACCACTAAATCAGTGTATTTTTTATTTGGAAATACATCAAGTGTTAAGCATATGTTTTTTCTGCTACTAACACGTTCATATATATAGTGATGAATAAATCCATTAACTACTTTTGCAAGATCAGTATAGTTGTTATCCGATATAAAGAAACCACTAAAAAAACCTTCATTAAAAAGAATATTAAGACCTTGAATTATCATGTTACGTTTATCTAGGAACCACATATGAATTTGTTCAAGTTCAAGTAGACGTCTTCTCATTTCTACAGTAACATTCCCACCTGACCGTATTTTATCCACTTCATTTATTAATATAGCTTCATTTTCAAAATCAACATCAAATAATATATTTTTCCTATTCATACATGCATGGTAAATCTCACCACAAAAAACCTCAAGTTCATCACTCGACATATCTAATTCGTAATGTTCATTTAAAGAAAATATAAATTTATTTTTATCATGAATGATATCATTATTATTTTTGTTGCATGATATATTTTCCAGATTCTTTTTTGACCCTTTAAGAACATTATCCTTCGGAACTAATATCTTAGCACCTTCCTTCGTCCTAATTAAGGATTTTTCGTCTACTAAATTCCAATAGCACTGACGACTTTGAGGATCACAAATTATAAGAATGACAGGGATTGAAAAACTTTCCCAATAATTGGCATGTCTGTCACTAAAATAATTAACCCAGTTATTACCATCATCACGAGAAAAAAAGGAATCCCCACATTTAATTTGAACCGCAATCAACCTCCCAGAAGCATTTCGTTCACCTGATGACTCAATTACAATTTCTATTTGCCCATCAACTCCGAAATCTCTATTTGTATTCTCTCTAAAAATATGCCCCATTTCAGTAATTTGATCATTTACCAAATTAACACCAAGCACCCCTAAGTCATCGGAATGTTTAACAATTGGTAATCTCATCTTTCTGCTCCAACATGTTGTAATCCACATACCAGTGTAATAATGCCATATGTATCAGAATTTATTTTATAAAAACCTTTCCATTAGTAAAAACAAACTCACTTAATACTATAACAACCTCTTATAATTTGTAAAATTATAAAACTGAAACTTCTGAAAATGATAACATCCTCCTAACTACAGCATCAAGAATTAACTGAAAATGTTGATAATCAAATTGCGTGATGTGTGAGAAGTTCATCTCCTTTGTCAGTCAGAGTTCTTCAAGTGTCGTGCAGAGCGCGGATAACTCATTTTTTTATTGCCGCTACCCCATTATTCTTAGATTAAGCTTCATTCGGATAAGTAAATGCTCTGTGTTTTTCATGTTCTAAAGCCGACATAACATAATGTAATAATGTTGGATTGTTATCATGGGATTTATTAATCAGGAGCCTTAAAAACTCCATGTTCAATCTTTGCTTGTCGTTAAGGCTTCTTCTATCATTTTTAATCTGTTCAAAGTTATTGCTATTGAGGTAATCGAAATAGTGCTGCATAAAGCCAGCTACAACATCACTGACCTGAACCAGCGGGTTTTGCTTGGAATCAGCGAAAGAGTAATTAAGCCTTAGATTAGGATTGGCTTTTGCTGCTTCTTCAAGATCTGCTTCGACTACCTTCTCTATGTCAAAGATATGGTTGGAAGCCTCAAACATCTGCGCCCGGTTCTGGTAGAAAATAGCAAAGCCATCAACAAGGCGGTTATCGTCATCTGTAGGCGGTTCATCTCTAATATCCATAGTGAGTGTCATATCATCTATGTTCTCATAAGAGCAGGCCATCAGGAGCTGCAGGAGGCCATGAGCTAACCGGAGCTGGAGCGCATCTTTATTGGTTGCTGTATAGAGCTCTATGCAATGATTAGAGATCTGGCTTGATAGCCCCTTTATGAAATCCTTCTCCCGCCCCTCAATGTATGGGAAGTCATAGGACTTGAGGAACTGGATAAAAGGAATCTTGTTTGCCTTAACGTAGGTGTGTAGAGCGTCCTTGTTTGCCATCATGTAGCCAAAGAACTGTTCATTACTGGTTTCCCGGATGAAGCCCTTTTCACGCCCAAAGAGGATACAGTCATCAATGATGTCAATGAATCCCCAATACTCCATGTTGAGATGGAAGTAGTGTAGGTATAGATCACTATATAGAAGCCACTCAAAGAACGCTGTGAGCTTCTTAGACGTGAGCATAGTCAGGAAGTCGCCCTTAGCTAAGTGTTTCAGCTTGAACTCTTTGGCATTCGCCTGAAGCTGTATGCGCTGGCGTAAATCGTCAAAGTCGGCACTCGATGAGGAACCAGTATGAGCAACACCGGCTAACACGAAGTTTACACTGTTATGCTTGTCAGGATCATGGTCAATGTTATATCCATCAATTTGTTTTGATAGATATAGTTTACGAACGTTATTAGATTCATCGTAATAGAATTGATATCTTTGATTTTGCTGCGGAAAAATGTTCATACACATCACTTTTTTGTAGGTCCTGAAAGATATATAGCAAGACAGGATCTGGAAGTCTATAAATGCCTTACGCAAGATGTATTTCAGCAGATAGAAGTAAACATTAATAAATTTTCAGATTGACCACTTTGCATACAATATATATTAATCACAACTTTACACGAAAGACATCCTAATTTGTTTTCTATATTAGTTGACACCTTCATCATATCTTTAATTATAAATACATCTACTATTTATTAACGAAGCATATATGAGAAAAGTACAATTAGACAACATTGATTTATTAACATATTTTAATGCGGTTGAAGAACTCAAAAATCACCCATCAATGGAGGAATATAGAACTAGATACCGTAAGTTACGTGATGATGATGCTTTTGCTTATTAAACAAATATAGATCTGCACATACAACACTGCGCAGACTAGATAAGAAAAGACAATCTCTTTTGGATAGCTTTATTAATGAGCTTAATCCTATAAGTCACTCAACAACTAACACCGCTGCTAAATCATCAGGAAGTTTTGATTTAATTAATGAAAGCATACTTTACAGGAAAGCCATTGAAGAAAAAAGTAATGCCGAATCATTGATCTGGTGATAAAACAACGTACAGAGGCCGCTCTTAAGTTCCAGCGCTCTGTTGAACTGAGTCTTGAACAGCTTTCTTCTATCTCATCAGATTTTGAGTCCTCAAATAAAAATAGAAGGAAAATGTCTTTTTAAATATAGAATCACAACCATATTGCTAAATTCACCAACATGGTTGTCATCCTCAGCATTATCACTTCATGATTCCAAATTCAGTTACCATTCTTATTATCGACATTATTTCTTAGCCTTTGCTTTATATTCCTCAAATCATCATTAGAGTTATATTCTGCATCCATCCCCTTCTCTCTGGACCATTCTTGAAACTCCGTCATTACTACTGATCCCGTACTAGTGAGTCCATCTCCTCCATTAATCTCGAATCCAATTACAGTAGTGGTATCATCTGAATGATCTTGATATCGCTTTTTGAGTTTATTTATAGCTTTCACTAATTCTTTAGTTGGTAATTTGCCGTTATAGTTTTTATCCTGACCATACACAACTCCTTTTTTAGTCATTTTCTCCTCCATTTTTTAACTTTCGCAAATATTTAAAATAGTCAGTGCCAGACTTGATTACACGCTCGTAATCAACACCATCATCTTGTTGATTAGTAGTTTTTTTGCGTAGATGCTCAATATTTCCACTTGTATCTTGTTGCATCAACCCTCCAATCTCAAGAGAGGTACCTTCCAATATACTACCGTTACCCATAATTAATCACCTAAGAAATTAAAAATTTAATAACGTATGTACTATCAGCACACTGGTGAAATAAGAATTCTTTTATCAATTTATTTATCAATATAATAGACCTTATTTTCGATGTCGTTTCTTCTCTTCTTGACTTTCCTGAAACCTGTTCTAAATCATTCAATAAATTGTCTACTTTCGCGTCTATCTCTTCTGAAAGTTTGTAAAGTGATTCTTTAGAAATTTCCCTGTATTTCACTTTTTCATCGCCTTCAAATACAATAAAAAATGATATGTATTTTTCAGATATTATAGAATCCACGAAATCAGTTACCACTACTTCCTGAGAAAGCTCTTTATAATTCGCATCTAATTTATCACCTTGCCATTCAAACTTAGCAATACTTAAACTCATGCCCATATAACTTTACCTCATCATAATGAATTAATTATATCAACTCGAATTCTTTGCTTTATTTCCGCAATAGTCTTAAAAACACTAAAATCATCCCATGATATTTTATCTTTAATTTCTCTTGGTAATTTTTCTTTTATGGCATTCAAATATAAATCTAATTCAAATCTATTGCATTTAATCTCATATTGGAAAGAGAACCTACGTTTAAGTGCTGGATCCAATAGTTCAAAACAGTTTGTTGTAGCAAGAATCGTTATTCTATTTTCGAATGAAATTGATTGCAAAAAATCCATGAAAGATATAAATGCTCGTTTCATTTCCGATACTTCATTAGTTTGGTTCCTATCCACAATCAATCTATCAACTTCATCTAAAAATAGAACAATACCATTCCCATTAGCACTCAACTCCTTTATCTCTTCATAGGCGGAGTGAAAATTTTCTAGAGTCTTCCCTAAGTCAGATGTTATAACATGTTGCATATTTATTTCATATAACTCAGCTTCGAACTCATCTAGCGCATATTTAGCCAACGAATAAGATAATGTCGTCTTTCCAGTTCCAGTTTCACCATAAAATATATTTATACTTCTGATATCTAATTCATTACAAATCTCCGACATTTCTTTATTAGAAGAATGCACTAGATTTATAACTTTTTTACAGGCATTATAAACTTCAATATGTCCAACTAAATTAGATTTTTCCTTTATTAGAAACTCATCAATTCTGCTCAGAAATTTCATTTTATGGATAAGCTCCTAGTGAGTTTATGTTACATAACATGTAATGATACCAACTCATATTTACTATGACCATTAAATAATACTTCACATTTTGAAAAAAGACAACACTCTAAATATGGTTGGTAATAAGTGGTCTGGGTTCTTCGCAAAAATCTACATGTTAGTTTATTTATAGCTACGGGGCATGACATCAGCCCAAGTCTGAACTCATGCAAAATAACTCGTTAAGTGAAATACGATCACGCCCCATTTTCTCAAGCAAATGTTGTAATCTCTTAGCTCTCAATTTCTGAGCCTTTTTCTCACCAATCTCCTGATAGTATTCTTCCCGACGCTCCGCAACAACTTTACGGAACTTCTTCAAAAACCGTTCCAGTGTTTTCATATCTGTTGCCGCAGCTTCGGCTTGGATTTTTTTATACATATACAACACATGAAATTCATCAATCATTTTTGGCTCCTGTTTTTATTTACTGTTTTTTAGTTAACCCCTTGCGGGGCAACTTTTAGAACTCATTTCCTGAATCGTTCTGAATGGCACACCAACACAACAGCAATCTGCTCGAAGTTAACTTCATTAATACTCCCACTATCACCTTCTTGGGTTGTAAATCTCTCAAAGTTATTCTGAATATGGTCAATGATGTTCATAATAAATGGACTCATGAAATCAGGATCATCAAGATAGTCATTAGCGTCTCCATCTCCATTCACTTCCTGAAAAAGCTTCCAGCTTGCCTCCAATGATCTTATAGCAAGATCAAGGAACAGCTGTGTAGACATATTTGTTACTACAGTTTCTTTAGACATAATTAATCCTCATTTTTACATATTTGTTTGACTTATTTTATTTATCCCCGAAATAGGAATAAACAGATAACTACTTTTTATAAACCAGATTAATGATCACTGATCCATATCTTAAATCCATTTCACTGACCAGTTCGTTATTAACATAACTGTTCAACGCATCTGTCAGGTTTTCATCATCCATTACTTCCTCGGCTGAATACCCACATAGCGCAATGAACGTACTGACGCTTGCTTGGATGGTGCAGAGTATTTCAGGTGTTTGCTCACATAGCAGACTTACTGATATTGCAATATTATCATTCATTTAAATGTTCCTTTATTGAGTTGATTATTAGCCCCTTGCGGGGCCATATACTGACCACATGACCATTAGTTTGAGTTAAAAATAACGTTGTGCATATGTCTCAGATTTACTTTGACCTCATCGAATAAAACATCTCTGATAGAGCCTGAGCTTTTACACTCCTTAAGAAACTTATTAAATCCTTCCTTACTGTTTTCTATTACCTTGTCAAAAACATCATCCATATATATTCTGTCTTCAACCATTTTAACAAATCTATCGCCCATGTATTCCTGCATATTACTGATATAAAGCTCATAGCAATAAAATGACTTCACAAGGAATAATCTGGTAGATTCATTGTAAACTTTGATTTCGTGGACTTCTGTTATTGCTTTACTCATTTTTATTTCCTTCTTTATTTTTAAGTGAACGTCCCCCTACAGAAATCTGTATGATTTTGGTAAGGGATATTATTTACAACAGTTTTATTTACTTATGTTACATAAAACCTCCTTAGATTATTATATAGATAATATTTGTTAAACTTCTTGTTTTCGTGATGTCTGAATAGCTCGTTCAATCCACGCATCCACCTCACTTTCAATAAAGGCGATTGCTCTTACACCTGTTTTTATCTGTGCAGGAAAGCAACCCGCTTTAATAAGCTCATATATCCATGTCTTCCCGAATCCAGTTCTGTTCATTACCTCAGGTAAACGAATGAGCTTGGGATGTTTATCTGTTTTGATTTGAACCATATTTATCTCCTGTGTTGTTCGATGAGATAATTGTATGGATTTTTCTTGTGATTTAGGAGGGACGTTCAGGGATAAGTTTTTTACGCAGATTTTTGGAATGGGAAAAATAGGGTATGTTCAGCCTTAGTGAATATAGGCGATATTTACATTGCGCAAAACACCGCCTTTTGGAAGATCAGTCCTGATCGGATTGCTCATCCTTACCAAGCTCCTCTCTGATCAGATCCTGAACCTTCCAGTGTCTTCTGTCGTCGTATCTATATGTAAAATCGACAAAAGAGCGATAGTGAGCAAGGTTTGTCAGATACTTAACTGCCAGAGGATGATCTGTTGACTTCACCTTATCAACATCACGGATACCGTCTTTAAACTCATCAGGGTATAAAAAGCTGGTCAGTTGTGGCATACCAATCCTGACCTCTTCATCCTGCGCCCAGTACAGCAGGTCCATGATGGGGATAATGTTGTAATCGAGTATTTTTTTAAGGTTGCTGACCCCAAAGCGAAAATCTCTGGCTGGAGGCTCAGGAGCCTGTAGCTGCTGTTTCCACTCAGGAACCATGACTTTCAGGTGATTGATGATTTCTTCGGGTGATGTTTCTGCCAGATTAATTTGAACCAGCATCAGCCCTTCGTTGTTTACCCCGGCTTCCTTCAGATAGTGCGAGACTTCCATATGTGGTAGGGGTTTTCCTTCCGGGTTTACGTATTTATCGAAAGCCGCAACATAACCCGCCACCTCCCATAGCCCTTGGTGTGTTACAGGCTTGATGGCATAGCTGGAAGATAGTCTTTTTTCTGGTCCACCGAAAACATCACCAAATACGACTTTACCTTCAATCAACTCTTCGTAATATTTCTGATGCCTACTAAGGTTTTCGGGAGACAACTCAGCCCGGTTTTGTTCCATACGATACGCGACAATCCTGTTCTCTATCTCTTGGAAAAGCTGTTCCACTGTCAAATTTTGCAGGACGCTGTAATTTTCAATGTTGAACCACTCATTAACAGCGCTGGCGATCTCCGCTTTGGTCATGTGGCATCTATCCTTCTGGCTTTACTTATCGCTTTGATATGTTATGAGTAAACATATCGGATTTGATGACGGTAATCTATTGAATAGAGCAGGTAAAAGCAGCTGAACAATCAGTCCAGACTTGAAGATTGTTCAGTGAGGTTTGGCAGAGTATGTTGTCATAACCAATTGAATATAATTGACTTTATTTGCAATCATGCTTATAAATTGATGGTACATTTGTTGGTATTTTTAGGGCCATTATGATTATTTTACTTTTTTTTCATATATTTAATAAAAACTACGATTCCGAGTCCGGCACCAAATTCATATCAACGGACCTCCACGGAGGTCCGTTTTTCATTCCAGGACGCCACGATTTAAGCGTCCTGCCTCCAAATCAATTCTACCGAACTCAACCAGATTCCCCCCACATCAACCTCATTGTGTGGGTATAATTGTGGGCATACCCCAGTTCGACAGAATTTGTACCCTCTTTAACGCATTCAGAAGGCTGAACTATGGCACTGACTGACGCAAAAATCCGGGCAGCAAAGCCTACTGACAAGGCTTATAAACTCACTGACGGGGCCGGCATGTTCCTGCTGGTTCATCCTAATGGTTCCCGTTACTGGCGTCTCCGTTATCGTATTCTGGGTAAGGAGAAGACTCTGGCACTTGGTGTGTATCCAGAAGTTTCTCTCTCCGAAGCTCGTACAAAACGGGATGAGGCCCGAAAACTGATTTCAGAGGGGATTGACCCTTGCGAACAGAAAAGAGTTAAAAAAGTAGTCCCTGATTTACAGCTCTCTTTTGAACATATTGCACGACGCTGGCATGCCAGTAATAAACAATGGGCACAATCACACAGCGATAAAGTACTCAAAAGCCTCGAGACACACGTTTTCCCCTTTATCGGCAACCGGGATATCACAACACTCAATACCCCGGACCTGCTTATCCCTGTTCGTGCTGCAGAAGCAAAACAAATTTATGAAATCGCCAGTCGTCTGCAGCAAAGAATATCTGCTGTAATGCGTTACGCCGTACAGTCTGGCATCATCAGATATAACCCGGCTCTGGATATGGCTGGTGCATTGACCACGGTAAAACGCCAGCATCGCCCTGCTCTGGAGCTTTCACGCCTGCCTGAACTTCTGTCGCGTATTGACGGTTATAAAGGCCAGCCTGTCACCCGACTGGCAGTTATGCTGAATTTACTGGTTTTTATTCGTTCCAGTGAACTCAGATATGCCCGCTGGTCGGAAATTGATATTGACAATTCCATGTGGACTATTCCAGCCGAACGCGAACCTCTGCCAGGCGTAAAATTCTCACACCGGGGATCCAAGATGCGAACACCACATCTTGTGCCACTCAGCAAACAGGTTGTAGCCATACTGGCAGAACTTCAGACATGGGCTGGTGAAAATGGTCTGATCTTTACGGGAGCACATGACCCACGTAAACCAATCAGTGAAAATACAGTAAATAAAGCCCTGAGGGTGATGGGGTATGACACAACCCAGGAAGTCTGTGGCCATGGATTCCGGGCGATGGCGTGCAGTGCATTGATTGAATCAGGTTTGTGGTCCCGCGATGCTGTGGAACGTCAGATGAGCCATCAGGAGCGTAATGGTGTACGTGCTGCGTATATCCATAAAGCAGAACATCTGGAAGAACGGCGACTGATG
>ERZ772805.791-NODE-791-length-32447-cov-8.776797_pt1 | contig 32447 bp, 27 predicted proteins | sample MGYA00511344_ERZ772805 | MGnify/ENA primary metagenome ERZ772805 (study PRJEB29015, sample SAMEA2737730) | human gut metagenome | biome: human gut; feature: human-associated habitat; material: faeces | place: China | collected 2012 ...
TACCCCGCGGCGATGTGCTGCCTCAATTGCTTCGTCAATGATGAAATCTTTTTTTTTGAGCCGTCAGTGCCACCAAGATGCTTGTTCATCGATTCCAGCAAGCTCTCCAATACAATGCGTTGCTCTTCGAGCATGCGTTCGGCTGACTTCAGTGTCTTGGGTTTCTTAACGGGCACAGGAACTTTGGCGCAGGAGGCGGTCTTCATGGCAAGCTTCGTCGACGCAGATGGCCGACCACGGGGTAACAACGGTACTCCAAACTTTGCCATATTTTGAACGTAGCGACGAACGTCAGCGGCCGAAATGTTGCAGACGCGTGCAGCTTGAGTGTAGCTGTAGCAAATCTCGTACTCTTGGACGGCACGTAAGGCAAGCTCGGGAGTCGCTGACAAGCGATACGTGGGATCAAGCCAGGTTAGGTCGCCACGGTCAAAACAATATTGGCATCGCTTCACCCAACTTCTGGCAAGGCCGAGCCTTGTGGCGATGGTCCGAGAGCGTGCGCCCTGCTGAAGCAACAACAAAACTTGGTGGCGAATTTCCGCTGAAATCTTCTTGCCCATAAAAGTGTCCCCAGAAAGTGTCTCGCTTTCTGGGGACAGTTCAGGCCATGGGCTCACAGGGGGCTCTTCGTGAAGCGCAGGAAACGCGGATTAGTCGTGCCAGCGCTTGTAGATCACGGTCGAATTCGTTCCGCCGAAGCCGAACGAATTCTTCATGGCGTATTCGATCGTCATTTCGCGGGCTTCGTTCGCGCAGCAATCGATGTCGCACTCGGGATCCTGGTTCTGCACGTTGATGGTCGGAGGCGAGATCTGGTTCTTGACGGCCATGACCGTAAAGACCGATTCGACGCCGCCTGCGCCTCCGAGGAGGTGGCCGGTCATCGATTTCGTGGAGTTGACGACGAGCTTTTTGGCGTGTTCGCCGAAGACTTCCTTGATGGCCTTGACTTCATTGACGTCGCCAACCGCCGTGGACGTGCCGTGCGCGTTGAGGTAGGCGATGTCGGAGGGCTTGATGCCGGCGTGACGGATCGCCATTTCCATGCAGCGGCGCGGACCGTCGGTCGAAGGCGTCGTGATGTGGAAGGCGTCGCCCGAAAGGCCGTAGCCCACGACTTCGGCGTAGATCTTGGCGCCGCGCGCGAGAGCGTGTTCAAGCTCTTCGAGGATGAGCACGCCCGCGCCTTCGCCCATCACGAAGCCGTCGCGGTCCTTGTCGAAGGGACGCGAAGCGGTCTTCGGATCGTCGTTGCGGCGCGAGAGCGCGTGCATGGCGTCAAAGGCGCCCATGGCGAGGGGATGAATCGTCGATTCGCAGCCGCCCGCGACCATGACCGTCGCGTCGCCGCGCTTGATCATGTGCATCGCTTCCCCGATGGCGTGCAGACCCGTCGAGCACGCCGTGACGTGCGCGATGTTCGGACCCTTGAGGTTCTTCATGATCGCGAGCTGCCCCGAAACCATGTTGATGATGCAGCCCGGAATCATGAAGGGCGAAATGCGGCGGGGACCGCGGTCGACCATCGCCTGATAGTTCGCCGTAATGACGGGAATGCCGCCGATCCCGGCGCCGATGGCGACGCCGATTTCGGGAGAGAGTTCTTCCGTCACTTCAATGCCAGCGTCTTCGAGCGCCATGATCCCGGCGGCCACGCCGAAATGCACGAAGCGGTCGAAGCGGCGGACTTCCTTGACGCCGAGATACTTCGTGGCGTCAAAATTCTTCACTTCACCGGCGATCTGAGAGCCGAGAATCGAGGCGTCGAACTGCGTCACCGTATCGATGCCGCATTCGCCGCGCAGAGCGGCCTGCCAACTCGTGGCGAGGTCATTGCCGAGGGGAGTCACCGCGCCGAGACCGGTAACGACAACACGACGATCCATGCCTAAAACCTTTATGCGTTGATGTTCAAAAGTGCTTTCCGCCGAAAAGATTAGCGAAAAGACGGTATTTTCAGAGGGCCCAAAACGAAGATGGGACCCTTTTGGCGGGGTCCCACATCGCACCGAATGACCGGTGAATTCGTTTCAGGCGGTTGCCTTACTTGTTGACGGCCGACTTGACGTAGTCGATGGCCTGCTGAACCGTACGGAGGTTTTCCTGTTCCGTATCGGGAATTTCGATGCCGAAGGCGTCTTCGAGAGCGAGCGACATTTCAACCGTCGTGAGGCTGTCGGCGCCGAGGTCTTCGATGAAGGAGGATTCGTTCTTGATGTCTTCTTCCTTGATGCCAAGCTGTTCGGCAACGATCTTCTTAACCTTCAGTTCAATATCGTCCATTTCAGTAACTCCGCTAAGGGTATGGAATTGATTGCGACTCTCCGCCCGAAGCGAAGAGATGGGAAACAAACACCCCCGCGCGAGAAAAGCTGTTGCGGGTCGGGTGATGTTGGATTTTATCAGAACGGCTCCCCGAGAGGGAGTGGAATTAACCCATGTACATTCCGCCGTTCACATGAAGCGTGACCCCCGTGATGTAGGCACCGGCGTCGGACGCGAGGAAAAGGCAGCTCTGCGCGATGTCGTCGACCGAACCGAGACGGCCGAGCGGAATCTGCGCCTGCAGATGATCCTTCTGTTCGTCCGAAAGGACGCGCGTCATGTCGGTGTCGATGAAGCCCGGAGCCACGCAGTTGACCGTGATCCCGCGCGAGCCGATTTCGCGCGCGAGGGCCTTGGTCATGCCCATGAGGCCCGCCTTGGCGGCGGCGTAGTTCACCTGGCCGGGGTTGCCCATGGCGCCCACGACGGAGGTGATCGAGATGATGCGGCCCGAGCGCTGCTTCATCATCGGGCGCAGGCAGGCGCGCGCAAAGCGGAAGGCGGCCGAGAGGTCCGTGTCGATCACGTCGTCCCACTGTTCGTCCTTCATGCGCATGGCGAGCGTGTCGCGCGTGATGCCGGCGTTGTTGACGAGGACGTCGATGCGGCCGTAGGCCTCGACGACGTCGGCGACGGCCTTCTGACCGGCGTCGGCGTCGTTGACGTTCAACACCACGCCGCGGCCCTGACCGCCCAATTCGGCGATACGCGCCGTGATCTTTTCGGCGCCCGCTTCGCTCGTGGCGGAACCCACCACGGTGGCGCCCGCCTTCAGGAAGGCTTCGAGGATCCCGGCCCCGATCCCGCGGCTCGCGCCCGTCACGAGGACCACGCGGCCCGCAAGGGCGTCAGCGGCAAAAACGGCTTTTTCCATCTTGGAACTCCTTTCAGTTCGACAGCGCGGCGAGCGTCTTCTCGAGCGTTGCCTGATCGTAAATGTTGTGCGTCTTGATTTCCGGCGCGATGCGGCGGATGAGGCCGACGAGAACGCGGCCCGGACCGCATTCGACGATGTCGGTGATGCCCGCGGCCTTCATGGCTTCGATCGTCTTCACCCACTGCACGGCCGAGCAGGCCTGACGGGCGAGCGCCGCGCGGATTTCCTCGGGCGTTTTGTGCACCGTCACGTCGACGTTGGCGATGACGGGAATCGAGGGTTCGGCCATCGCCACGCCTTCGAGACGTTCGGCAAGGCGCTTGGCGGCGGATTCGAGCAGGCTCGAATGGAAGGGAGCCGACACGGGGAGCTCGATCGCGCGGCGGGCGCCGCGCGCCTTGGCGTCTTCCACGGCGGCGCGCACGGCCTCGATGTGGCCGGCGATCACGACCTGACCCGGGGAATTGAAGTTGACGGCTTCCACCGTACCGGCGGCGCGGCCGGCCACGCAGGCGGCCTCGACGTCTTCGTCCGAGAGACCGATGATCGCGGCCATGCCGCCCACGCCCACGGGAACGGCCGACTGCATGGCTTCGGCGCGGAAGCGCACGAGCTTCACGGCTTCTTCGAGCGGGAAGACGCCCGCGGCGCAGAGGGCCGAGTATTCGCCGAGCGAATGCCCCGCGAGGAGTTCGGGCTTCTGGCCGCCCGCAGCGAGCCAGGCTTCGTAGAACGCGACCGAGGAGGCGAGCACCGCGGGCTGCGTGTTGACCGTGAGGTTGAGTTCTTCGGCCGGGCCTTCGGCGATGAGGCGCTCGATCGAGAAACCGAGCGCTTCGTCGGCGCGCGCGAGGGCGCCGCGGACCGTTTCATTGTCGGCGAAGCCGCCGAGCATCCCGACGGACTGACTGCCCTGACCGGGGAATACGAAAGCAATGCGCATCTTGAAAATCCTGGGAATGTGCACCTACGTTGAAGTGCGGGAAGTTTAGCAAGGCAACACCGACGAGCGGAACCGGCGATATCGTCCGTTTCGCTTAAAGTCGTACCATTTTCGCGTTAAACCGCGCAAATTACCAGCGAACGAGGGCCGACCCCCAGGCCATGCCCGCGCCCACCGCCTGCAGAAGGACGAGTTCGCCCGCCTTCACGCGACCTTCGCGCACCGCGCGGTCGAGCGCGAGCGGCACGGAGGCGGCCGAGGTGTTGCCGTGCTCGTGCACGGTCTGCACCATCTTCGCTTCGTCGATGCCGAGCTTCTTGGCGACCATGGTCATGATGCGCAGATTCGCCTGATGCGGCACGAAAAGCGCAACGTCTTCGGTGCGCACGCAGGCGAGGTCGGCCACTTCGCGCGCCGAATTGACGAGACCGTCGACGGCGAGCTTGAAGACCTGACGGCCGTCCATGTTGATGTAGGGGTGACCGATGATCCGGCCCTGGTCGACGCGCGCGGTGAGGCCGAGAATCTTTTCGTCGAAGCGCCCGTCCGCGTACATGCGCGCGGCGAGCACCCCGGGATCCGAACTCGATTCGAGCACCACGGCCCCCGCCCCGTCTCCGAAGAGAACGCAGGTCGAGCGGTCCTTCATGTCGATGACACGAGACATCGTTTCGGCGCCGATCACGACGGCGCGGCGGTAGGGACCCGCGCGCAGCATGGCGTCGGCGGCGTTCAAGGCGTAAATGAAGCCCGCGCACACGGCCTGCACGTCAAAGGCGGCGCAGCCCTGAGCGCCGAGAGCCGCCTGCACGCGCGCGGCGGTCGACGGGAAGATCATGTCGGGGGTCGTCGTCGCGACGATGATGAGGTCGATCGAATCGCCCGCGACGCCCGCCGCTTCGAGAGCGTTCTTCGCGGCTTCGACCGCGAGCGACGTCGTGCATTCGCCCTTTTCGGGGTCGGCGAAGTAGCGCGTCACGATCCCCGTGCGCGTGCGGATCCACTCGTCGCTTGTTTCTATGCCGTCCTTGGCGAGCAACAGAGCGAACTCTTCGTTGGTGAGCGACTTTTCGGGCAGGGCCGAACCCGTGCCGATGATGCGGGAGTACATGCGTTGATCTTCCTTCTGATTTTTTCAATGCGTCCCATGCTAACGACTCGCTCGAGGCGTCGAGGGACGGGAAGGAAGGCAATTACAAAGAATTGCTTTTCCCAAAGCCTTGCGGGCAAAAGAAAAGGGACCCCGTATAGGAGTCCCTTCCGACTTTTCGCTGACGTTCTTCTCAACACTCAAACCGGTTCGTGCTTTCTCGTCGGTCCCGGAATCCACCGGGAAAGACTGCGGGCAATACTGCCGTGGGGTCGCGCATCAGATCACTTCGGATTCCGTTTTGATGCCGCACGAGAAACCCCGTGGTTTGAGGAAGCTTCTTGTCGAGAGAAGCGTCCAACCGACAGACGAAATTATTCGTCCATCTTCGTCGTGATCACCTTCTTGCCGCGGTAGAAACCGGACGGGCTGATGTGATGACGACGATGCGCTTCACCGGTCGTGGCTTCGATCGCGGTGGGCGGGTTGGTCAGAAAGTCATGAGCACGGTGATTACCGCGCTTGCTGGTGGATTTTTTGTTCTGCTGAACGGCCATGGCAAACCCCACGTAACAAATCGAGTGAAATAGCAATGATGTCGGCAACCGCACACTCGTAAAACCGTTGACGACTTCCGGAAATCAGAGTTCTCACACCTCCCCCACGGAGGTCTTGAGAAAGCGACGAATTTTAGCAAATCCGTCGAAATTTTTCAGAAACGAGGTCTGAATTTTCGGACGCTTTCGTAGGCGCCTATCCGTAGAAAAAAAGGGGAGAACTTCTTCTCCCCTTCCTCTTAGGAATCTTGGAGCGGGAGACGAGTCTCGAACTCGCGACCTCAACCTTGGCAAGGTTGCGCTCTACCAACTGAGCTACTCCCGCGTTAGAGAAGACAGATTATGGCACAAAACGAGAATTTTGTCAAGGACAAACTTTCCTAAACCGGCAAAAAGTTTCTTGGACGACGTACCGCCTTCACCCCGGAGAAACCTGCCGAGGCAGGTCGGCGCAAAGACCGGAGCCGATGCTCACGTCGCGTCGTCCCCTTCTCGTCCGCACCGATGAAAAAGGGCCCCCGGCCGGAGCCGAGAGCCCTTGATTCTTCGATCAATTCTCGATTGCGATTAGCCGACGAGGCTGCAAGCGAGGAAGCCGAGCGCGACCGCGAAGACGATGGCGATCAGGCCGGGGAGGAAGAAGGCGTGGTTGAACACGAACTTGCCGATGCGGGTCGTGCCCGTGTAGTCCATCTGGACGGCGCCGAGGAGGGTCGGGTAGGTCGGGAGGACGAACAGAGCCGAAACGGCAGCGAACGAAGCCACGAGCATGTAGGAGTCACCGGGGTTGGCGGCGGAGATACCGAGAGCGGCAACGATGGCCGGGGTAATCGCCTTAGCGGTGGCAGCCTGCGAGTACAGGAGCATCGAAGCGAGGAAGAACACGACGGCGAGCAGGGCCGGGGTTTCCGAAACCGTACCGGCGGCGAGTTCCTTAATTTCGTTCGAGTGACCGGACACGAACGTGTCGCCCAACCAAGCCACACCGAGCACGCAGACGATGGCGACCATACCGCTCTTGAAGACGGACGAGTCAGCGATCTTGCCGATTTCGATGTTGCAGGTCATCGTGATGAGCATACCGACGATGAGCATGAGGCTCATGATGGCGGCGTCACGGCCGACGACGACGTTTTCAATCAGGCCAACAGCCGGCGAAATGGCGGAGGCATAGAGCACCACGAAGATAACGCCGACGAGGAAGATGAGAACGGAGCGCTTGGCAAACGGCTTGAGTTCCGTGTGGGCGGCGCCGACGGAAGCCTTGATGAGGCCCTTGGCGAGGCGTTCCTGGTAGACCGGGTCCTTGCTGAGGTCCATCTTGGAGATGAGCGTCATGACGAAGGCGGTCAGCATGCAGGCGACGAACGTCGTCGACATCCAGATGCCGAGCAGAGCCGGGTAGGACCAGCCGAAGTCTTCAAGCACGCCGGCCATGTAGATCACGGCGGCGGAAACCGGCGAAGCCGTAATGGCGATCTGCGAAGCGACCACGGCGATCGACAGCGGCACGCAAGGACGAATGTTCTGTTCCTTGGCGACTTCGACGATAACCGGGATCATCGAGAAGGCCGTGTGGCCCGTACCGGCGAAGATCGTGAGGACATAGGTCACGACCGGGGCGAGGTAGTTGATGTACTTCGGATTGGAACGAAGGATGCGTTCGGCAATCTGAACGAGGTAATCAAGACCGCCGGCGAGCTGCATCGCCGAAATGGCCGAGATCACCGAGGCGATGATCAGGATAACGTCCCAGGGGATGTTACCCGGCTTCATACCAAGGCAAAGGCCGAGAATGAGCACACCGGCGCCACCGGCGTAGCCGATGCCGATGCCGCCAAGGCGGACGCCCAAGAAAATCGCGCCGAGCAGCACGATAATCTGAAGAATAAGCATGATATCCATGGATGCCTCCAGGCATTGAGTGATCCGACGAAGATACCGGCCATCCTTAGTAACGATGATCCGGCCCTCCGCCGAGGGTGGTTACGGGTCTTGTCGCCCGTCAGGAAAGCCGCCCTTCTTGCATGGGGGCTTTCATGACGGTTGACCGAAACCCGTTGGGTCCGACAAAACCGTCCCGCGCTCGAGCAGGACGGTTTTGTTCTTGGGCTCATCCGAAACCCCGTTGCCGGGGTTCGGACGACGAAGTCAGAAAATTACTTTTCGAACTTCGGGTTGATGAGGTTTTCATACGTGAACGTATGATCCCACTGTTCCTGCGTGAGCATGCCCTTTTCTTCAACGACGAGCTGATGGAGGGACTTGCCGGTGAGGAAGCCTTCGCGGGCGATGTTGGCGCAGGGCTTGTAGCCGAAGTGCGGCTTCAGGAGCGTCACGATGCCGAGCGAGCCCATAACGAGATCCTTGCAGTGTTCGGCATTGACGACGATGCCGTCGATGCACTTTTCACGCAGGTGGTTGCAGGCGTTCGTCAGGACCTTCATCTGCATGTAGAGAGCGAAGGTGATGACCGGTTCCATAACGTTCAGTTCGAGCTGGCCGGCGGAGGCGGCGAGCATGACCGTCGTGTCGAGACCGATGGCGAGGAAGCAGGCCTGGTTCGTGACTTCCGGGATCACGGGGTTGACCTTACCCGGCATGATCGAGGAGCCCGGCTGGAGCTGCGGGAGGATGAGTTCGGAGAGACCCGTACGCGGACCGGAAGCAAGGAGACGCAAGTCGTTGCAGACCTTCGTCAGCTTGACGGCGAGGCTCTTGACGGCGCTCGAGAGAGCAACGTAGGCACCGCAGTCGCTCGTGGCGGCGATGAGGTCATCGCTGTTCTTGAAGTCGATGCCGGTGATTTCGGCGAGGTGCTTGACGGCGAGAGCCGGGTATTCCGGGTGAGCCGTAACGGTCGTGCCGATGGCGGTAGCGCCGAGGTTGACGATCTTCAGGTGTTCCTGAGCTTCCTTGATGACGGCGATTTCGTCAGCAATCGTGGCGCCCCAGCCGTGGAATTCCTGGCCGAAGGACATCGGAACGGCGTCCTGGAGGTGCGTACGGCCCATCTTGAGCACGCCCTTGGTTTCTTCAGCCTTGCGGAAGAAGCTGTCGCGCAGATCTTCAACGGCCTTCAGGAGGACGTTCGAACGAAGGATCAGCGAGAGGTGAAGAGCGGTCGGGTACGTGTCGTTCGTGGACTGACCGAAGTTGGCGTGGTCGTTCGGGGAGACCTTCTTGTCGCCCTTGGCGAGGCCGAGGTGTTCGCAAGCGAGGTTGCAGATCACTTCGTTGCAGTTCATGTTGGTCGACGTGCCGGCACCACCCTGGAGCCAGTCGGTCACGAACTGGTCGTTGTACTTGCCAGCGATGAGCTGTTCGCTAGCCCAAATCAGAGCGTCAGCGACGTCGGCCGGGATGCAGCCGAGTTCCTTGTTGGCCATGGCGGCGGCCTTCTTCACATAGCCGTAGGCCTGAGCGAAGAACGGTTCCTGCGACATCGGCATTTCCGTGATGTGGAAGTTCTGCTTGCCGCGCATGGTCTGCACGCCATAGTAGACATCATCAGGAATCTCGAGTTCGCCAAGGAAGTCGCTTTCAATACGAGACATTTTTATAGCTCCTCATAGGATTTTGGACAGAGCGGCGGGACCGAATGGTTCTGTTCGTCCCTCTGTCCGGGGTGAACTCCGCTTCCCCTGTATCCCGTTTCCGGGGGTTGGTCGCAGAAGAAGCGGACCGTATGTGAACGAGGCGTGTGTTACTCCTTTCGAAGTACATACGCCATGCGCTCTAAATATTACTGCTTAATCGGCTTGATGGGAATAGCCTTTTTTTGGGACGGAAGAACCTTATCGTAGCCCTTCATACCCTGTTCAGCCATCTTGCGACGGATGAAGGCGATCTGCGTCTTGAGGGGCAGATCCTTCGGGCAGAAGTCGTGGCAGGCGAGAAGGGACATGCATCCGAAGACGCCCGATTCGTCACCGATCACTTCGTAGTAGTCGGCGTCGTTGCGGTCGTCGCGCGGGTCAAGGCGGAAGCGGGCGATCTTGTTGATGCCGACGCCGCCCACGAAGTCCGGACGCAGACGAACCGTACCGCAACCGGCGATGCAGCAGCCGCATTCGACGCAGCGGTCGAGAACGTAAATGTCTTCGGCGAGCTGCGGGTCCATCGGAACTTCCTTCTTGCGAAGGTCGATTTCCTCTTCCTTCATGTGAACCCACGTTTCCATGCGTTCGGACATGTTGCGCATCCACTTGCCGGTGTTGACCGAAAGGTCGCCGATGAGTTCAAAGGCGGGCAGCGGAGCGAGCGTGAATTCCGTCGGAAGGTCGCGCGTCAGCGTACGGCAGGCCAGACCCGGCTTGCCGTTGATCATCATGGCGCAGGAACCGCAGATGCCGGCACGGCAGACGAAGTCGAACTGAAGCGTCGGATCCTGGTGATCACGCAGTTCATTCAGAGCGATGAAAAGCGTCATCGAGTCGGATTCTTCGAGCTCGTACGTCTGCATGTGCGGAACGCTTTCAGGATCCTGCGGGTTGTAGCGCAGAATGCTGATCTTGAGCAGACGGTGCTGCTTCTTGTTTTCCACTTGGCTCATTTAAACATCCACTCCAAATTAATCGTTCAGGGGTTCATCAATGCGTTCGTTCTTACCCTTGAGACGCTTGGGCAGCAGGTGCTCGTACGGCATAAGGGCGTTCTGGATCGCAAAGCGGTCGGCGCCTTCGGCTTCCATCTTGGCGCGGATGGCGTCGACTTCCGCCTGACGCTTGACCGATTCCGGATTTTCGATGTAGTTCTTCACACCGTAGCCGCGGAAGCCCGGGGGAAGTTCCATCTTGCTGATGTCGAGGTTCTGGTAGGAGAGCGTCGGAAGCGTGTCGCCTTCCTTCCAAGTGGCAATCGTACGATTGAGCCAGTTGACGTCGTCACGACGCGAGTAGTCTTCGCGGTAGTGAGCGCCGCGCGATTCCTTGCGGTTGAGAGCGCCGCAGGCGACCGTGAGGGCCACGCGGAGCATCTTCTGCGTGCGGTAGGCATAGACGAGCTCGGGGTTCGGGCCGACGATGTCCTTGACGGGCACGTTGAAGGAACGCTTGTAGAGGTCTTCGAGTTCCTTGACGGCTTCTTCCATGTCGGAACCGCGGCGGAAAATGCCGATCTTCGTCGTCATGATTTCCTGCATGCGGGTGCGCAGCTTCACAGCGTCTTCGGAGCCACCGTTCGTGGTGAAGTGCTTGAGCTCGGCTTCCTGCTTGCGCAGAGCATCGTAGATGATCGAGGTCGGGATGTCGATGCCGTTTTCGGGCTGGTCGCAGAAGTCGGCGATGAATTCACCGACGATCATGCCGGCCACGACCGTTTCGGCCACCGAGTTGCCGCCGAGGCGGTTGAAGCCGTGCATGTCCCAGCAGGCGGCTTCGCCGGCGGCGAAGAGGCCCTTCAGGGTTTCGGATTCGCCCGTGGGCTTCGTGCGGATGCCGCCCATCGTGTAGTGCTGGGCCGGACGCACAGGCACCCATTCCTTCGTCGGGTCAACACCGAGGAAGTAGTGGCAGATTTCGTAGACTTCACGAAGCTTGTGCTTGATGTGGTGTTCGCCGAGCAGCGTGATGTCGAGCCAGATGTGTTCGCCAAAGCGGCTCTTGACGCCCTTGCCCTGGGCAATGCGTTCTTCCATGCGGCGCGAAACCACGTCGCGGGAGGCGAGTTCCTTCTTTTCCGGTTCGACGTCCGGCATGAAGCGGTGGCCGTCGACGTCGCGCAGGAGACCGCCGTCACCGCGGCAGCCTTCCGTCACGAGAATGCCGGCCGGGAAGATGCCGGTCGGGTGGAACTGAATGGCTTCCATGTTCGAAAGCGTGGCGACGCCCGTGCCGAGCGCGAGGTCGTAGCCCGTACCGTCGCAGATCACGGCGTTCGTCGTGACGCGGTAGATACGGCCGGCACCGCCCGTGGCGATGGCCGTGGCCTTCGAAACGTAGGCGAGGAGTTCGCCCGTGATCAGGTCGCGGACGATGGCGCCGTAGCAGCGCTTGCCGTCGTGAATGAGCGAGAGGGCTTCAACGCGTTCGACGACGGGAACCTGTTCGGCGATGATGCGGTCGGACACGGCGTTGAGCATGGCGTGGCCGGTACAGTCGGACACGTAGCAGGTACGCCACTTCTTCGTGCCGCCGAAGTCGCGCTGGGCGACGAGGCCGGCGGCTTCCTTGCGTTCGGTAATCGTAACCTTTTCGCCGTTGATGATCACCTGACGGTCACCCGGGGTGATACGGCTCCAGGGGCAGCCCCAAGCGGCGAGTTCACGCACGGCCTTGGGCGAGGTGTTCACGAACATGCGGACCACTTCCTGGTCGGCGCCCCAGTCGGAGCCGCGGACCGTGTCGGCGAAGTGGATGTCTTCGTTGTCGCCCATGCCCTTAATAACGTTGCCGAGCGAAGCCTGCATACCGCCCTGGGCGGCCTTCGAGTGACTGCGCTTCGGCGGAACGAGCGACAGAACGATCGAGTCGTGTCCGCGGCGCTTGGCGGCAACCGCCATACGCAAACCGGCAAGACCGCCACCGATCACGAGGACGTCGGTGTAGATAATTTTCATTCCAAGGTCTCCAAGAAGAAGGCGTCGGACACCCATCGGCGTCGACACCGGATTTCATAATTCGACTGAGTGGAGGTTCTCCAAACACCACGCAGTCAAACTAGCCGTCACGATTATCCCCCGCAACGGAGAAAACCGCATAAGAAAATCTCACGATTCCCTGACAAAACGCAGAAGTCCTCACAGTCTTTGCACTTTTGTCCCGATATAAGAAAATCCTCTTACCATCCCTTGTCGGAGTTCAGGTTGAAGGGATATTTCCGTTTTCGCTCTTTATTTATACGCATTTCTGCGTACGTAAAAAGTGCCTCGGGACAGGGTCCGGAACGTGAAATTCTCGTTCAAAATTTTGAGGAGCCCGCAGTTTACCCATGATTTACCCCCTCTTCGACTAGTGGTTTCCCTAGTATTTCCGACCGAAAATCTCTGCCTTTTCCCTGCTTTTTCACTCTCTTCTCCGCAAGACAAATCTCTATAATCCGCTGTCCCACTGTATATATCAAGAAATCAAAATTCACCCCTCGCGGCAGTCCGCCCGAACTAGGTTGTTTCACTCATTCTCGAACGAGAGGTTTTCGCTATTCAGCGAATATCGACAATAGTTTTACCTTAAGTTGTAATTCAGTCCTACTACGCAAATTTGCGTAACAAAATCAGGCCGTCTTTGACCGATAAAGCCAAGACCCGCCTGCCAATAGCCTCCATCACTATCAAAAGCATTTTTCCGATAGAATTTCAACCGTCTCGTGAGCCGATTTTTTCCCTCCTCCCGCGGGAGAGGGCAAGATCGCCGGCCCGGGACACCGCAACGAACCGCGTTGCCCTCTCTCTCATCGGAAAACCTTCCTCCCGCGACCGCGCGGGAAAGGTTTGCGACTATTTTCTCTCGAGGCTTGCTATGAACGAAATCCTCTCCACCGACCGAGCCCCCGCCGCCATCGGCCCCTACAGCCAGGGCGTGCGCACCGGAAACATCCTCTTTCTCTCCGGTCAGCTCGGTCTCGACCCCGCCTCGGGAACGCTTCCCGAAGGCGTCAAGGCGCAATCCGAACAAGCCTTCCGCAACGTCGCAGCCCTGCTCGAAGCGGCCGGCATGACTTTCGCGAACGTCGTCAAGGTGACGATCTTCATCACCGACCTCGACTACTTCTCCACGGTGAACGACGCCATGATCGCCGCCTTTGACGGACTTCCCTATCCGGCCCGCTCCTGCGTGGTCGTCGCGGATCTTCCCAAGCACGGCCTCGTCGAAGTGGAAGCCGTCGCCGCCCTCTGACGTCCGGACGAAACCTCATGGCCCCATCCTCAACGCTTCGCACCCGCATGGCGGGCCCGATCGAACAAAAGAAGCTTCCGCCGCTCTCGGAACGTCTCGAGCGGCTCGGGCTCCTTTCCGATTGGGACTTCGTCTTTCATTTGCCGCTTCGCTATGAAGACGAAACCGCCATCACACCGATCGGCGAACTCGTCCCCGACACGGGCGTGCCCTCGCAGTGTCAGGGCACGGTGTTGAGGGCGGGCTTTCGGGCGACGAGCCGCGGACAGATCTACGTGGCCGAAATCGCCGACGACACGGGTACGCTTGGACTCTCGTTCTTCACGTACTACCGAAACATCACCTCCACCATCCGCCACGGCGAAGTCGTGCGCGTCTTCGGACAGGTGAGGCGGGGGTATTTCGACGAAACGCGCCTCGAGATGGTGCACCCGAAGGTGCGCAAACCCCTCTTCGACGCGGCCAATCTCCCGAAGACCCTCACGCCCGTCTATCCGACGGGCGAAGGCGTGCAGCAGACGTGGCTGCGAAAGCGCATTCACCGCGCTCTGCTTGACCTCAACGTGCGCGACCTCGTGCCCGAGGACCTGACGGAATCGCTCGGTCTGCCGCGACTCAACGCGGCCCTCGGCTACCTGCACAATCCTCCGGCCGACGCGCCCGTCGCGTCCCTGCAGGACCGCACGGCCCCCGCCTGGCAGCGACTCAAATTCGACGAACTTCTCGCGCAACAGATCACGCTCGCCGAGTCGCGCCGCCGCAGAAGGGATCTGCAGGCGCCGCACCTCGACAAGCCGGGCGAAAACCTGGTCGACGCCTTCCTCGCCTCGCTTCCCTTCGCGCTCACGAACGCGCAAAAGCGCGTCTGGCGGGAAATCGAAGAGGATCTCGGGAAGGACGCGCCCATGCACCGCCTCGTACAGGGAGACGTGGGAAGCGGCAAGACGGTCGTCGCCGCTCTCTCTTTGCTGCGCGCCCTCGAGTGCGGTCATCAGGCCGTCCTCATGGCCCCGACGGAACTCCTTGCGGAACAGCACGCCAAGAAGCTTCGCGAGTGGTTCGAGCCGCTCGGCATTTCCGTCTTCGAACTTACCGGACGCCTCAAGGCCTCCGAGAAACGGACCGTTCTGGAAGCGCTCAAGAGCGGGGCCGCGCGCGTCGCCGTGGGCACGCACGCCCTCATTCAGGAAGGCGTCGCCTTCGACAAGCTCGGACTTTGCGTCATCGACGAGCAGCACCGCTTCGGCGTCGAACAGCGCCTCAAACTCAAAAGCCGAGGCGCGCAGGGCACCGAGCCCCATCTTCTTCTCATGTCGGCCACCCCGATTCCGCGCACGCTCGCCATGAGCTACCTCGCGGACCTCTCCGTCTCCGTGATCGACGAACTGCCGCCGGGACGCACGCCCGTCGACACCCGAACGCTCTCGCTCGCGCGCGAAGACGACGTCGTCGGCTTTCTTGCGCGCGCCGTCGCCGAAAAGCGTCAGATCTACTGGGTCTGTCCCCTCGTCGAGGAAAGCGACAAGCTCGACCTCACGGCGGCCGCCGACCGGTGCGAGCGTCTGCGCGACCGGCTCCCCGACGCGAGCGTCGACCTTCTTCACGGTCAAATGACGGCCGAAGAGAAGGACGCCGCCATGCGCGCCTTCATTGCTGGGGAGACCGACATCCTCGTTTCGACCACCGTCATCGAAGTGGGCGTGGACGTGCCCAACGCGAGCGTCATGGTGATCGAACACGCCGAACGCTTCGGACTCGCGCAGCTTCACCAGTTGCGTGGACGCGTCGGCCGGGGATCCGCCAAGAGTTTCTGTCTTCTTCTTTTCGATCCGAACCTCTCCGAGGAGGGACGCCGCCGTCTGAGCGTCATCCGCGCCACGAACGACGGCTTTGAAGTCGCCCGTCACGACCTGCAGCTGCGGGGACCGGGCGAATTCCTCGGAGAACGGCAGTCGGGCGTTCCCATGCTCCGCTTCGCCGACCTCGAACACGACGAAGCCCTTCTCGTCAACGCCGTCCGCTGGGCGCCCGTGTGGCTGGAGAAGGACCGCGAAGCCGCGCTCGAGCACGCCCGCCGATGGTTCAAAACCAAAGCCGATTATCTCGGCATCTGATCCGATTTCCTCAAAGGACATTTCCGTATGACACTCACCGAACTCAAATACGTCATCGCCGTCGCCCGCATGCGCCACTTCGGCCGGGCGGCCGAATCGTGCTTTGTGAGTCAGCCCTCGCTCTCCGTCGCCATCCGAAAGCTCGAGGAGGAACTCGGCGTCACGATTTTCGAACGGCGCACCTCCGACATCTCGATCACCCCGATCGGCCAGCAGATCGTCGAGCAGGCGCAGCGCGTTCTCGACGAATCCCGCCGCATCATCGACATCGCCCAGAACGGACACGATCCCCTGGCGGCCCCGCTGCGCCTCGGCGTCATCCTGACGATCGCCCCCTATCTTCTTCCGAACCTGCTCACGGAACTCTCCGACTCCTGCAGTCAGATGCCGCTCTACCTCGAGGAGTCCTTCACGGACGAACTCCTTGAAAAGCTCCGTTCCGGTCAGATCGACGCCGCCATCATGGCCGACACCATTCACGGCACGGGCATGATGACGCAGACCCTCTATCAGGAAGAGTTCGTGGTCGCCGTCCCGTCGCACCACCCGTGGGTGAACCGCAACTTCGTCAACGCCGACGAACTGAAGGATCAGACCATGCTCCTTTTGGGTTCGGGCCACTGCTTCCGCGACCAGATTCTCGGGATCTGCCCCGATCTCAACCGCCGTGCCAAGAGCGACCGAAGCGAAGTGCAGCACACGGTCGAGGGGTCGAGCCTGCTCACGATCTGCCACATGGTCGCGCAAGGTCTCGGCATCACGGTTTTGCCCGCCTCGGCCGTTCCCTATCTCACGGGCCCTTCGTCGCGCCTCAAGATTCTTCCCTTCAAGCAGCCCGCTCCCTCGCGCCGCGTCATTCTCGTCTGGCGCAAGAGCTACACGCGCGAAGCGGCGATTCAGGCGATCGCGGCGGCCGTGCGCAAGGTCGTTCTGAACGGTTGCGTGCCGCTCAACGAAGCGCCCGTTCTGAATTGATGGTATTTTCTGAGGGAACGTCTTCGACGGCGTTCCCTCTTTTTTTCGGTCGCACACGACCTTCGCCAAGGTTTCCTCATGAAAGCCCCTTTGCTCCGAGAGATTCTCGGCTTTCGCGAACGCATCGACCTGCTACTTCGCGTGCTGTTGACGGCCCTCGTCTGCGTAGGCTGTTACCTCATCCTGTCGCCCTTTCTCACGGCGGTCATCATCGCGGCCATCCTCGCCGTCGTCACCTGGCCCTTCTTCCTCAAGATCCGCGCCGCCTGCCGGGAGCGTTCCACCCTGGCGGCAAGCCTCATGGTGACGGGCATCATCGTGGTCTTCCTGATCCCGATCTCCTTTCTGCTCGTCGCCGCCGCGCAGCAGATCCCGAAGGCCGTGCAGCTTCTTCGCGCCTGGATCGCCTCGGGCTTTCAATTTCCCGCCTGGATCGCCGAAATCCCGATGGTGGGCGACTGGCTTCACGAGCAACTCGTAACCGTTCTGGATCCCCACACCCTCGGCGACACCCTGCAGAAGACTCTGGAACCCGTCGTGAGCGCCGTCCTCGGAACGGCCGTGAACGTGAGCAACGCGCTCCTGCAGCTCGCGCTCGTCACCTTCATCGTCTTTTTCTTCTACCGCGACGGCGCGCGCTTCGGCGAACACGTCAAGACCTTCCTCGGCCGCATCGGCGGCAACATGGGCGGCGAACTCAACTCGATTCTCGTCAACACGACGCGCTCGGCCGTCTTCGGCGTCATCGGCACCGCCATGGCGCAGGGCATCGTCGCGGGGATCGGCTTTTGGATCGCCGGCATGCCGGGCACGATTCTGCTCGGCTTTGCCGTGACGGCGCTCTCCGTCGTGCCCGTGGGACCGCCTCTCGTCTGGATCCCCTGCGCGGCCTGGCTCTACTCGCAGGGAGAAATCGGCTACGCCGTCTTCCTCGTCGTTTGGGGAACGCTCGCCGTGAGTTCCGTCGACAACTTCCTCAAGCCCATTCTGATCGCTCGAGGAACGCCGCTGCCGCTAGCCCTCGTCTTCCTCGGCGTCCTGGGCGGCCTCATGACCTTCGGCTTCCTCGGCCTCATCCTCGGCCCCGTTCTCCTCTCGATCGGGATGGCTCTCCTGCAGGCCTGGCTCAAGCGTCCCCTTCTCGCCAAACAGGCGCTCGAAGCGCCGCCCGCCGACGAGACGCTTCCCGCGGAGGAAGGGGAAGACAGGCTATCCGAAAAATAATTTCAATAGATAAAGGCTTTCGCGCTCCCAACGGACCGAAAGCCTTGTCCCTTTCAAGACCCTCTCTCCCCTTGGGGATCTTCCCGATTTGCAGTTTTCCGGCCGACCGCGTAGGATTGGTTTCCTTTTTGAATTTCCCGCCTCAATAGGGAAATTCCTCTCACAAAAGAGCCGTCTCATCCGCATACTTGTCTGTGTCAAGGAATACGGCTCCTTGCTCATCAAACAACTAGACCAACCTCAACTCTCTGGAGACAACCATGTCTTTGCTTTCCTGGGTGGCCGTCGCCGTCGTGATCGTCGCGATCTGGGCGCTTATCAAGCGCTATGAAACGCGTCTGGTCCTGATCGCCGCCGGTCTCTTCCTCGCCGTCGTCGCGCTGCAGCCGATGGCCGCTCTCAACGCCTTCGCCAAGTCCATGACGAACGCCTCGCTCGTGATGGCCATCTGCTCGTCGATGGGTTTCGCCTTCGTTTCGAGCTACACCAAGGCTGACCGTTCGCTCGTTCACTACATGGCGAGCCCGATCCGCGGTCTCGGCATCTTCCTGATCCCGGTCTGCACGGCGATCACCTTCTTCGTGAACATCGCCATTCCGTCGGCCGCCGGCTGCGCCGCCGCCGTCGGTTCGACCCTGATCCCGGTCATGCTGCGCGCCGGCATCAAGCCCGCCGCCGCCGCTGCCGCCGTTCTGGCCGGCACGATCGGTTCCTACCTCTCGCCGGGTACGTCCCACAACCCGTACGTGGCCAAGATGGCGAACATGGAAGTCATGGACTTCATCGCCTCGCACGCTCCGTACTCCTTCATGATCGGCGCCTTCTCGGTCTTCGGCGTTCTGATCGTCTGCTTCCTCCTCGGCGACCACAAGGGCGACGCGAACGCCAAGGTGGACGAGTCCAAGCTCCAGAAGCAGGACGAAGACTTCAAGCCGAGCCCGATCCTCGCTCTCGTTCCGCTCGTTCCGATCACCATCCTCGTCGTCGGCAACGTTTGGGTTCCCGCCATCAAGATGGGCGTCGCCCAGGCCATGTTGATCGGTGCGATCTGCGCTCTGATCATCGCCCGCGCCAACCCGCAGACCTTCACGAAGGAATTCTTCAACGGTACCGGCAAGGGCTACGCCGACGTGATGGGCATCATCATCGCCGCGGGCGTCTTCGCCGCTGGTCTGAAGTCGGCCGGTTTGATCGACGCCTTCGTCGCCGCTCTGAAGGAATCCAACGAAATCGCCCGCTGGGGCGGCTCGTTCGGCCCCTTCCTCATGGGCATCATCACCGGTTCGGGTGACGCGGCCACGCTGGCCTTCAACGAAACGGTGACCCCGCACGCCAAGGACTTCGGCATGACGATCGAAGGTCTGGGCGGCCTCGCCTTCCTCGCCGGCGCCGCCGGCCGTACGGCCTCCCCGATCGCCGGCGTGACGATTCTCGTCTCCGGTATCGCCATGGTGAGCCCGCTTGAAGTCGTCAAGCGCACCGCTCTCCCGATGCTCCTCGCCGTCATCGCCTGCGCTCTCCTGATGGTCTAATCGTCAGATAGAGTCACACGCTCTTCAGCCGCCCGCGCGCGATTCTGCCGCGGGCGGCTTTGTTTTGTGCGATGAAAAACGCCGCTTCTCTTTCCGAGAAACGGCGTTCGTTGTTTTTCGTCGGGGCTCAGGCTCCGAAAACGTGGGAGAAGCGAACGGGGCCGACCGCGCGGGGCGGATCGTTGCGCCAGACTTGCGCGAGCGCGTATTCGGGCGGCGCGTCAAAGGGAAAGGTCCACCCAAAAGTGGACGCTTCGACGAACCCGAAGCGTCCGTAATAGGCGGGATCGCCCAAAACCACGGCGCCCGCCCAGCCGTCGTGCCGACCTTTTGCCAGAAGCGTCTCGACGAGCTGCGCACCGACGCCCTTTCGACGGTGCGAAAGCGCCACGCTCACGGGGGCTAGAACGAGAACGGGAAGCGTCCCTTCCTTCGTTGGGACGGATCCGCGCGTCATCATGGCGTGCCCGATCAGTTCGCCCCGATCCTCGGCCGCGACTTCGTAGCCCGTTAGACCCTCGGGCGAAGCCCGAAGCCTTCCGACCAATTCGCCTTCCGTTCCGTCGGCGTGTTCGGCCGTGAGAAAGGCCTCCGTCACGAGACGGCGGACGGCGTCCTCTTCCGAGGACAACACTTCGCGGATGCGCACGGATCAGATCTTCATGATGTGTTCGCGGTAGAAGCGAAGCTCCTCGATGCTCTCCTGAATGTCCGAGAGCGCTTCGTGGCGCGTCGACTTCGGGAACTTCTTCTCCCACTCCGGCGCCCAGCGCTTGGCGAGCTCCTTCAAGGTCGAAACGTCGATTGAACGGTAGTGGAAGTAGCGCTCCATCTCGGGCATCCAACGCGCCATGAAGCGGCGGTCCTGGCCGATCGTGTTGCCGCACATCGGGCTCACGCCTTCGGGAACGAAGCGGCGGAAAGTTTCGACGAACATCTTCGCCGCGGCGGCCTCGTCGACTTCGCTCACGCGGACGCGGTCGATCAGTCCCGAACGGCCGTGAGTCGTGCGGTTCCATTCGTCCATGCCGTCGAGCACTTCTTCGGTCTGATGAATCGCCACCACGGGACCTTCGTGCAGAACGTTGAGGTTCTTGTCCGTGATGATGGCGGCCACTTCGATCACGCGATTCACTTCGGGCTGAAGGCCCGTCATTTCCATGTCGATCCAGATGAGGTTGTCCGCGCTGTAGCGGGGATCGCGTTCGGTCATTCGTTTTCCTTTTCGTTGGGAGGCGGCACTGCCGCGGGGTTTCTATAATAGTTCGTTTTCGTTTCCTTCACCTTTCATTTGATTTCCCCCATGGCCCTCACCGCGCACACGCTGGAGATCCTCTTTTACTCGACCCTCGCGTTCTTCGTCCTCGCCGAGTGCTTCCTGACTGCATTGCACTCGCACAAGGCCGACGCCAAGGCCGGAGAAATTCCCGAGGATTTCGCCGGACGCACGAGCGAAGCGGCTCAGCGCCGAGCCGCCAACTACACGGGGGAAGTCGCGCAGGCGGAACTCCTTCTCGTCTTCGCGGGCGCCCTTTTTGCCTGGCTCATGACCTACGGTCAGGGGCTCACGGTGCTCGCCGCGGCGAGCACCGCAATCCTCGGCCCCGGACAGGCCGCGCAGTGGCTCACTCTCGCTCTCCTGCTCCTTCTCGCGCTCATCGTCGAATTTCCGCTCGGCTGGTACATGCGGCAGCGCGTGAAAAAGAGCTACGGCGTCAAACGCAGCGTTGCGAAGCGGGCGCTTCTTCGCGGGATCCGCGAAACCGTGGCGGGCTACCTTGCAGCGCTCCCCCTCATCGCGCTCTCGCTTACCGTCTTTGACTTCGCCGGAGACTACTGGTGGCTCCTTCTCTGGGTCGCCTGGCTTCTTTATCTCTTCTGGCGCCGCCAGCTCGGAATCGTCTACGGCCTTTTCCGGCACCGCCGCATCCGGGCGGTGCGCGACGAATCCTTCCGCGCCATGGTCCGCGACTTTCTCGCTTCCGAAGGCTTCACGATGACGGATCTCGTCGTCACGAACCGCCCGCGCCTCTGGAAGCACAGCCACGTCGTGCTCGCGGGTTGGGGAAAGCGCCGCCGCGTCGTCATTTTTTCGCACGCCATGCAGGTTCTCACTCCGACGGAAATCCTCGCGCTCATCGCGCACGACGTCGGGCACATCCGTCATCGGCACACGCTCCTTCGCACGACGGTCCTCGCCCTCTGGGGGCTTGCGCTTGCCGCCTTTGCGGGCTGGGGAAGCACGCACGGCGTCTTCTTCGAGGGCTTCGGCGTGAGCCGTCACGTCACCTTCCATACCGGGGCGGCCAATGCGGGCTGGGTGCTCGCCGTTGCGATCGCGACCTTCCCGATCATCTTTTATCCCTTCACGCCGCTCAGGAATCTCCTCGCGCGGACCCTGCAGTACGACGCCGACCTCTACGGCGCGCGCCTCGTGGGCGCGGGCCCCATGATCCGGGCGCTCGTGAAGCTGCACCGCGACTACTCGTCTTCCCTCTGGCCTTCGCACCTCTATTCGCTTTTCCATTACTCGCGTCCGCACGTGACGATGCGCGTCGCGCGGCTTCGCAAGTACCTGAAGGATTCCGGACAGGATCCCGAACAACCCGTCGTCTACTCAAACTTCGACCGTCGGAAGTACGCCGCCGCGTCGATCGGAGAACAACATCGTGGCGAAATTTCCCCGCAATCCCCGTCAACCCGTTGAGGCGCCCGTTTTCGGGCGCGTGACGGCCGGACACGGCCGACACCACTTCGTAACGACCGAAACGGGGGAAACCTTCGAAGCGCACCGCCGCGGCAAGAAGGGCGACGTGGTCGTGGGCGACCTCGTGCACTGCACCGAGCCCGTCTCGGGCGTCGCCGCGATCGAGGCGATCGAGCCGCGCAAGTCGCTTCTCTACCGCTCGGACGAGTGGCGCATCAAGACGCTCGCCGCCAACGTTGAACAGGTGGCGATCGTCTTTGCGTCGCGCCCCTCCTTCAACCCCTGGTTCATCTGGAAGGCTCTGCTCGCCGCGCATCAGGCGGACCTGCCCGCGCTCGTCATCCGCAACAAGAAGGATCTTCTCGACGAAGCCGAAACCGCGGACGACGCCGTGGCGCTTCTTCGCGAAATCGGGCACGACGTGGTCGAAGTCTCCGCCGTCGCCGATCCCGAAGGAACGGTCGCGACGCTCAAGCCCCGCTTTGAGGGGAAGGCCACGCTTTTGGTCGGCCAGTCCGGGATGGGAAAGTCGACGATTTTGAATCTTCTCGTTCCCTACGCCGAAGCGGCGACGCGGGAATTTTCGGAAGCCCTCAACCTCGGTCGTCAGACGACGACCGCCGCGCGCTGGTACGACCTCGCCCGCTGCGGGGGCTCGGGCGCCGTCGTCGACACGCCGGGCTTTCAGGAGTTCGGGCTCGCCCACCTGACGCTTCTCGACATTCTGCGCGCCATGCCCGACATTGCCAAGCACGTCGAAGGCTGCCGCTTCTTCAACTGCCGCCATCTCGACGAACCCGGGTGTTCGGTGAAGCGCGCCGTCGAAGAGGGGCTCATCCGCCCCGAGCGCTACGAATTCTACGCGGCGCTCGCCCGCACGGCCCAATCGGGCCCGATGTGACGATTCTGCGCCGCCCGTCCCACGGCGCAAAATCTCCTCTAAAATGCTTCCTTTCGTCGACGATTTTTCCTTCAAGGCATGAAGAACGATTCCGGCATCATTCCCATTTCCGACGCGACGCACGTGCGCTCGCTTCCGGTTCCGCAGAGCGGGCCGATCCGCACGACCGACGGCTTCTGGACGGACGCGCTCGGGCGGCCGCTGCGCGACCTGCGCATTTCGGTGACGGACCACTGCAACTTCCGCTGCCGCTACTGCATGCCCAAGGAAATCTTCACGAGCCGCTATTCATTTCTTCCGCAGACGGAGCTTTTGAGCTTCGAGGAAATCATGCGTCTTGCGCGCATCGCCGTGCGCCACGGCGTAAAGAAGTTCCGCCTCACCGGGGGAGAACCGCTTCTTCGCAAGGGAATCGAACGTCTCGTCGCCGACCTTCTCTCACTCAAGACCGTCGACGGCGAAGCCCCCGACGTCGCCGTCACGACGAACGCCTCCATTCTCAAGAAGAAGCTCCCCGCCCTTAAGGAAGCGGGCCTGAAGCGCGTGACCGTGAGCCTCGACGCCATGGACGAGGCGATCTTTCAGTCCTTCAACGACGTGGGTTTCCCTGCGGCGAAGATCCTCGAAGCGATCGACGCGGCGCTCGAAGCCGGTCTCAAGGTGAAGGTGAACACCGTCGTCAAGCGCGGCGTCAACGAGGACGAAATCCTCAAGATCTGCGAACGATTCCGCCATACGGGCGTCATTCCGCGCTTCATCGAATACATGGACGTGGGAAGTTCCAACGGCTGGCGCATGACCGACGTCGTTCCCTCGGCGGAAGTGGTCGAGCGCATCCGCTCGCGCTACGAAGTCGAACCGATCAATCCCAACTACATCGGCGAAACCGCCACGCGCTGGCGCTACGTCGACGGCTCGGGGGAATTCGGCTGCATCAGCTCCGTGACGCGCGCCTTCTGCCGCGACTGCTCGCGCGCCCGCATTTCGATGGAAGGGCGTCTTTATCTTTGTCTCTTCGCCACCGAAGGCTACGACCTTCGCACGCTTTTGCGCGGCGGCGCGACGGACTTCGAAATCGAAGAGGCGCTCGGGCGCATCTGGTCGGCGCGCGAAAACCGCTACTCGGAACTTCGCGCCCTCGGCCTCACGCCCGACCGTCCCAAGATCGAAATGAGCTACATCGGCGGCTGAGAATTCCCCTTCTAAGGACTTTTCCCTCGGCCCGCCGCCTTGGCGGGTCGAAGAATTCTCCTATACTAGAAAATCGACCGCGAAAAGCGGTCCTCCAAACCCTCAAACCCCAAGAAAAACAAAACCTATGTTCTCGAATCCTACTGCGATCACCTTCGTAGGGTATTTGATCGTCATGGTGGGCGTCGGGCTTTTCGCCTACCGCTACACGCGCAACTACAGCGACTACATTCTCGGCGGCCGCAGTCTCAACGGTCTCGTCACGGCCCTCTCGGTGGGTGCGTCCGACATGAGCGGCTGGTTGCTGATGGGGTTGCCTGGCGCCGTCTTCCTCATGGGGATCCGCGAAGCCTGGATCGCCATCGGCCTCATCGTCGGCTCCTACATCAACTGGTGCATCGTCGCGGCGCGCCTTCGCGTCTACACGGAAAAGACCCACAACGCGCTCACGCTCCCCGACTACTTCTCGCACCGCTTCGAAGACAAGCAGAATCTTCTTCGCATCTGCGCGGCGACCGTCATCCTGATCTTCTTTACGATCTACTGCGCCTCGGGCGTCGTCGCGGGCGCGCGCCTCTTCGAGAACACCTTCAACATGCCCTACGAGACGGCGCTCTACATCGGCGCCGCCGCGACGATTCTCTACGTCTTCCTCGGAGGCTTCCTCGCCGTGAGCTGGACCGACACGATTCAGGCGGCCCTCATGTGCCTCGCCCTCATCGTGACGCCGATCGCCGTCATGTGGGACCTGGGCGGCTTTGAAATGACCGTGAACCGCGTCGCCGAAATCGATCCGAAGATGATCAACCTCATGAGCGGCCACACCTGGATCGGCATCGTCGGTCTCGTCGCCTGGGGGCTCGGGTATTTCGGCCAGCCCCACATTCTCGTTCGATTCATGGCGGCCCGCAACGCGGGCATCATCCCGAACGCGCGCCGCGTGGCGACCCTCTGGATGGCCTTCTGCCTCTCGGGCGCCGTGGCCGTGGGCTTCTTCGGCGCGGCCTATTTCGCCGAACACCCCGACGTGGCGGGACTCGTGGTCGAAAATCACGAACGCGTCTTCATCGTCCTCTCGCAGCTCCTCTTCAATCCCTGGATCGCGGGCATCCTCATGTCGGCCATTCTCGCCGCCGTCATGTCGACGCTCTCCTGCCAGCTGCTCGTGTGCAGCTCGACGCTCACGGAAGACTTCTACCGCACCTTCCTGCGTCCCAAGGCCTCGCAGTTCGAGCTCGTCTGGGTCGGCCGCGCCATGGTGCTCCTCATCTCGGCCGTCGCCGTCTGGATGGCGATGGACCCCAACAGCCTCGTGCTCTCGCTCGTCGCCTACGCCTGGGCGGGCTTCGGCGCGGCCTTTGGTCCCGTTATCATCCTCTCGCTTCGCTGGAAGCGCATGACGCGCAACGGCGCGCTCGCGGGCATGATCACGGGCGCCCTCACGGTCCTCGTCTGGAACCACTTCGCCTGGTTCGGCCTTTATGAAATGGTCCCGGGCTTCCTCTTCGCGACGATCGCCATCGTCGTGGTGAGCCTTCTCGGCAAGAAGCCGAGCGACTCCATCTGCGCGACCTTCGACGAAGTCGACGCGATCGTCCGCAAGGTCTGAGGCACGGTCACTCTCCGAAGAAAAGGGGGAGCGGTTCGAAACCGCTCCCCCTTTTCTTCGTGCAAAAGCGAATGCCGCGGCACCCGCCTTTGGGAGAACACCTTGGAAATTACTTCTTTGCCTTGGCCTTTTCGGCGGCCTCTTCGGCTTCGGCCGCCCAGAGAAGATCGGGACGGGTCGAGGCGAGGATCGCTTCGTCGGGGGCGCCCGCGCTCTGAAGCGAGCAGAAGATCATGGCGCCGTCCTTGTAGGGCGAAACATGGAAGGCCTTTTCGGCGCGGCCGAATTCCGGCATTTCGCGGTTCTGCGGACGCACGTACACCTTCCATTCGGTGCCGCCGTTTTCACGGGCCTTCGTGCCGAAGTGCGCGGCCTTGTGGTTCGTGTCGATCGCTTCCCAATCGAGGCGCAGCTTTTCGACGACGCCCATCCAGTCTTCCTTCACCGTGAAGCCCCAGAAGTGGTTGTGCATGTCGGGCACGCCGAAGAAGCGTTCGATCGCGTCGCTCACGATGAAGCCCGTGATCGTCAGGCCGTTGTCGCGGAAGGTCTTCTTGAAGGGGATTTCTTGGAGTTCTTCGCCCTTCAACTTCAAAAAGGCGAGGTTGTCCTTGCGGACCTTGAGAGCTTCGGGAATCTTCTTGTCCTTGGCGAGCGCTTCGTAAAAGGTCGTGTCACAGGCGCTGAGCGCTTCGACAAGCGAGGGCGCGGCCGTGGCGCTCGCGGCGGCGGCCGCGAGTCCGAGGCCGAGCAACAGGGATTTCTTCACTTGAGTCTCCTCTTGTATGGGGTCGATGCTCTGAAGTCTCGCACGGCGAAGTGACGGCAATCTTAACCGCTCGTCGTTTCCCTTGATTTCTCCTCGGGTACCGAGAAGAGCGATTGGATGGCCCTGCGCTCGAACGACATTCGGTACTGCAACATAAGATCTGCCATTATCAAGAGCTCCCTGCGGCATTCGAACGGTCGTTCAAGATTCCTCGCAAGAAGAGCAAAGAACCGCTCTGCAGGTGTCACACTGAGCGAAGCGAAAAGATTTGCTTCGCCCTTGGGGCGTACCTTTTCCACCTGGGCGAAAAAATCGTCCCGACCGCGCTCTTTTCCGAGGAAATCGAGTATCTCCTTCGAACAGAAAAAGTCACTAGCAAAAAATTCTTCGTAGTCGTGTAGCGCATCCACTTTCTTCAGAAGCGCCTCATAAGTTGAACGTTTAAGACCACTGAGAGTCTGTTCCTCAGGCCACGGCGAAACGGGCGCGAGCGTCTTTAGCCAGGCGAGGTCCGGCACCTCCCGAAGACTGCGGGCGAAGGGTGCGATGTCGTCATAGCCGATCGTCGTGGTTCTTCGATCAGTGAGGAAGTTGCACAGCGCCACGACTGTATTCGTCTCTTCGTGACGATAAAGCTCAAAGCGTCGGCGTGGCCACTGCGGATCCCTCTCCTGACGGAAGGGAGCATGTTCCCCATCAGAGAGAAAAAGCTGCAGGAATTCCAGCGTGCCCGCCCGACCCGTGCAGATGACGAGACGTGGGCGATAACGGCGTAGACGCGCCTTCACGTGTTTTTCGAAAATCGCCGTTGCTTTCTCCCGATAATCTCCCAGACTCTGTACATCCGGAGCGAGAAGCGCCTCCTTCACGCTGCACCGCAACGACGAACCGGGGCCATAGAGGAAAAGGGAATTTTCCCAATCGTTGTGCGTCGTAAGCGACAGAACACCGGAATTCATTTGAAACCCGTGCCCGCCCCAGGCGAAGATCCTGTGCATAGGCACGTACTTCGCCGTCAGCTCGCGTCGATCTGCATCGGTTTTCGCTGCTTCAAGCTGTGAAAGGAAGTCACCGTCGGTGAGCGCCGCCACCAAGGCAGAGGAAAGCGTTCGGTATTCGTAGTCGAGCGCGCCGAAGTTCCCGAACGTCGTGATCGTAGCGAGATCGACACCACGTACGGCGGCTCGCTCAAAGTTTTCCCATTTGTTGCGGCCGCCGCCGAACTCCAATCCGCAAATCCAAACGGGTGAATAAGGATTGCCGCCGTTTACGTCCATGGCGAGATCAGGGCCGTCTTCGCGGAGTACAGCGAAAAGATCGGGATAAGAGGTTTGAGCAGAACTTTCGGTCATGGCCGTTTCATCCCAAGATCTAAAGGAAAAGAGGTTTTCATTTTCGCTCGTTAAGCCCGTGGTGAAACCTCACGATTTTCCCAGGTCTGCCTGGCGGTGAAGACGCCAACGCCCGAGATGCACTGCGCATCCCGGGCGTTGTAGCCCTTGAGGCGGGGCGCCCTTGCGGGCGCCCCCGTCGAGGTCATTCGGTCGGGTTTTCGACCGTGAAGACGAGCTTGCCGTCCCGCACGTCGCCCACGACCGTGCCGCCGGGAAGAACCTTCCCTTCGAGGATCAGGCGGGCGACCGGGTTCTCGACGTGTTCCTGCACGGCGCGCTTCAGGGGACGCGCACCGAACTGAACGTCGAAGCCCGCTTCGGCCACCTTGTCGAGCGCGGCGTCCGTGAGCTCGAGCTTGAGGTCCTGCGCGGCCATGCGGCCCTTCAAGAGGTCAAGCTGCAGGTTCGCGATGTGGCGGATCGATTCCTTGCCGAGCGAGTGGAAGACTACGATCTCGTCGATGCGGTTCACGAATTCCGGACGGAAGTGTTCCTTCACTTCCTTCATCACGGCTTCGCGGACCTCTTCGTGCGGGGCGCCCGCGAGGCGTTCGATTTCGAAAGCCCCGAGGTTCGACGTCATCACGATGACCGTGTTCTTGAAGTCGACCGTGCGGCCCTGACCGTCCGTCATGCGCCCGTCGTCCAAAACCTGCAGGAGCACGTTGAAGACGTCGGGGTGCGCCTTTTCGACTTCGTCCAAGAGAATCACCGAATAGGGCTTGCGGCGGACGGCTTCCGTGAGGTAGCCGCCTTCTTCGTAGCCCACGTATCCCGGAGGCGCGCCGATCAGACGGGCGACGCTGTGCTTTTCCATGAATTCGCTCATGTCGATGCGGATGAGCGCGTCGTCCGAATCAAAGAGGAAGTTCGCAAGCGCCTTCGTGAGTTCGGTCTTGCCGACGCCCGTAGGCCCGAGGAAGAGGAAGCTGCCGTACGGACGGTTCGGGTCCGCAAGGCCCGCGCGGCTGCGCAGAATCGTCTCCGTCACGCGCTGCACCGCTTCTTCCTGACCCACCACGCGCTTTGCGAGCGTCTCGCCCATGTGAAGGAGCTTCTGGCGTTCGCCCTCCATCATCTTCGAGACCGGAATTCCGGTCGCGCGGCTCACCACCTCGGCGATTTCCTCGGCGCCCACCGCGGTGCGAAGGAGCTTCATGGGCTTTTCGGCCCCCTCTTCCTTCTCGGCGCGGCGCAGGCGTTCCTCGAGCTTCGGGAGGCGTTCGTACTGCAGCTGCGCGAGCTTTTCGTACTGCGCGGTGCGGCGGTATTCCTCCATCTGGCGGCGAACCTCTTCGATTTCGTCGCGCACGCTCTTGGCGCCGAGCGCTTCGCTCTTTTCGCGCTTCCACACTTCCTCAAGGTCGGAGTATTCGCGCGAGAGACGTTCGATTTCCTCTTCGATCGCTTCGAGGCGCTTCTTCGAGGCTTCGTCCGTTTCCTTCTTCATCGCTTCGCGCTCGATCTTGAGCTGGATGAGACGGCGGTCAAGCTTGTCGAGCGCTTCGGGCTTCGAGTCGATTTCCATCTTGATGCGCGCCGCCGCCTCGTCGATCAGGTCGATCGCCTTGTCGGGGAGGAAGCGGTCCGTGATGTAGCGGTGAGAGAGTTCGGCCGCCGCGACGATCGCGGGGTCGGTGATTTCGACGCCGTGATGCGCTTCGTACTTCTCCTGCAGGCCGCGCAGAATCGCGATGGTGTCCTCGACCGACGGTTCGTCGATCATGACCTTCTGGAAACGACGCTCCAGCGCCGCGTCCTTTTCGACGTACTTGCGGTATTCGTCAAGCGTGGTCGCACCGATCACATGGAGTTCGCCGCGCGCGAGCGCCGGCTTCAACATGTTGCCCGCGTCCATGCTGCCTTCGGTCTTCCCGGCGCCCACCACCGTGTGGAGTTCGTCGATGAAGAGGATGATGCGGCCCTCTTCCTTCGTGACTTCTTCAAGAAGCTTCTTCAGACGTTCCTCGAATTCGCCGCGGTACTTGGCGCCCGCGATGAGGCCCGCCATGTCGAGGCTCAGCACGCGCTTTCCCTTCAGGGTGTCGGGGACTTCGCCGTTGACGATTCGCTGCGCAAGCCCTTCGACGACGGCGGTCTTGCCGACGCCGGGTTCGCCGATCAGCACGGGATTGTTCTTGCTGCGGCGCTGCAGAATCTGCATCGTGCGGCGGATTTCGTCGTCACGCCCGATCACGGGGTCGAGCTTGCCGCGGCGCGCGAGGTCGGTGAGGTCGATCGTGTACTTCTTGAGCGCTTCGCGCTGGCTTTCGGCGTCGGGGTTGTCCGCGCCGTCGCTGCCGCGCACGGCGGAGATCGCCATTTCCATGGCGCTTCTCGTAAGCCCGCATTCGCGCGCGAGGCGACCCGCCTCGCTCTTGTCTTCGCAGAGCGCAAGCAGGAACATTTCGGTGGAGATGTAGCGGTCGTTGCGCTTCATCGCCTCCTTTTCCGTGAGGTTGAGAATGTTCCCGAGTTCACGCGAAATCTGAATGTCGCCGTCCGTGCCCGAAACGCTCGGCATGGCGCGCAGACGCTCTTCGACGCGGCGCTCGAGCTGTCCGACGTTCACGCCGGCGCGCTCGAGAAGACTGCGGCTTGCGTCTTCGGAATCCTTCAGCAAAGCGGCCAGGAGGTGAATGGGTTCAAGCACCTGATGGTCGTGCGCCAGGGCGACGGACTGCGCGTCGCCGAGCGCCTGCTGAAATTTCGTGGTCAATTTGTCCTGACGCATGAGTTTCTTTCTTCCTTTCGTCGAACAGTCGACGATGTAATGTTCTGATACTCAACATATGAGTGCGGGGACCGCAAAAAACAAGGGGAAGAAAGTGGGCGGAAAGATTGCAAAGTGTATCCGCGTCAGCGAAGGATCCAGCGGGTCAGAAGGACGCCCGCCGTCGCGGCGGCAAGGCCTCCGACCACGTGGAAAAGAAGGTGTCTGCCCCAACGGCTCCAGGCGCCGTCGAGCAAAAAACCGACGGATTCCGTCGAGAAGGTCGAAAAGGTGGTGAGACCGCCCAGGAACCCCGTGACGAGAAGAAGCCGCAGAGCGTCGTTTACGGGAAAGACCGCAAAGCACCCCGCGAGGATCCCCGCCGCGAAGCATCCGACGAGATTCGCGGCGAGCGTGCCCGCCGCCAAACCTCCCATGCTGCCGAGTCCCACCGTCAGAAGCCAGCGGCAGACCGCGCCGAGGGCCGCGCCCGCCGCCACGGCGGCGGCGCCCTCGAGAGTTATGCCCGCCACGATGCTCAGAGCGCCGCGATGAGCGCGTCAACGTCTTCGGGCTTCGTCGCCCAGCTCGTCACGAAGCGCACGACGTGGCGATGTTCGGGCAGAGCCGCCCAATAGGCGAAGGTCGTCACTTCGCGCAGGCGCGCGAGCTGTTCGTCCGTGACGACGGCGAAAACCTGATTCGTGCCCGTGACGAAGGGGAGTTCATAGCCCTTCGCAAGAACCGCGCCCGACTGCTTCATCGTCGTGTAGAAGTGCGGCAGGAGTTCGGGCGTCGTGATGACGAGGGCCTCCCCGAAGAGCGCCCCCACCTTCGTGCCGCCGATGTAGAAGACGTCCGCGAGGCGCGCGATGTCTTCAAGCGTCACGTCGTTCTTTTCCGCCGCAAGGCCGTAGCCGAGGCGCGCCCCGTCGATGTAAAGCGGCAGATGATGGCGGTCGCAGACGGCGCGAAGGGCCTTGAGTTCGTCGAGCGTGTAGAGCGTGCCGTACTCCGTCGGGTGCGAGATGTAGACGAGTCCGGGATGAACCGCAAAGTGGCGCGAAGGATCGTGCAGGAACTTCTGCATGGCCGCTTCGACCGTCTCGGCCGAAATCTTCCCTTCCTTTTCGGGAAGCGTGAGGACCTTGTGGCCCGAAGCCTCGATCGCGCCCGCCTCGTGCCCGGTGATGTGGCCCGTGTCGGCCGAGAGGACGCCTTCGTAGTTGCGAAGGATCGAGCGGATCACGGTCGCGTTCGTCTGCGTTCCGCCCACGAGAAACCACACCTGCGCGTCGGGCGCGCCGCAAGCCTTGCGGATGAGCTCGGCCGCCCGTTCGCAGTGCTTGTCCGCCCCGTAGCCCGGCGTCTGATCGAGATTCGTGGCGGAGAGTTTCTCCAAAATGCGCGGATGCGCGCCTTCCAAATAGTCGCATTCGAAGTGAAGCATCGGTCGTCCCGTTTCGTTTGGTGATGTCTTAGAGCGTCCCGACCGTGCGGGACGCGGATTTATCCATTGTAGAACGAGGACAAAAAGCTTGCCGACGGCGCCGCTTGACGGTCCCTCCCCTCCGAAATTCCCTGCGAAGGGCTATCATTCGGCATCTTTCTCTTTCTTTTTTGCCTTCCATGACCAACCAACCCGTCCGCCGTCCCGTCGACTTCTTCGCCTTCGCCGTGTGCGTGGG
>ERZ772805.806-NODE-806-length-31870-cov-53.191639_pt1 | contig 31870 bp, 30 predicted proteins | sample MGYA00511344_ERZ772805 | MGnify/ENA primary metagenome ERZ772805 (study PRJEB29015, sample SAMEA2737730) | human gut metagenome | biome: human gut; feature: human-associated habitat; material: faeces | place: China | collected 2012 ...
ACATTACAGAGAATAATTCCTAAACAAAAAGCGTTAGTCTTTGTAGAGTTTGAATGATTTCACACCTGTGAAAAAGCCCGTAAACAAAGGCATTTTGCCGTGTTTGTGCTCTCTGTGGCAACAAAATGGCAACATTATTTGAATTATTGTAAAAGTAAAGAGCTAACTGATTTTTTGAGAAGTCAGTTAGCTCTTTTTTCTTTTTATTCGCTTTTAATAAAATTAAATGTTTCGGGGCGGTCTGTTATTTTGGGCGAAGTAAGTATATCGTATAGAATTTCGCTCATTTCGTTTTTTACCGAATAATCAAACGCATTGTAATCGTGATCTGTATTTCCTTCGGTTTTCTGTAGATGAACTCTATTTCTCAAATCCTTTAATCGCTTTAGTGCTGGATAAATAAGATGATCAACTCCTAAAGCGGAATGGTGTCGATTCAAAATTTTGATTAATTCGTCCAAATTCATTTGAACATTATATGGCTCAACCTTTTTGAGTAGTTCGGTTTTTATTATATACTTTTGATCTTCAAATTTTGTTTCATTGGCTTGAGTTGTTCCTAAACTTTCCAAATCTGAAGTTTTCCACCAATCATTTGATTTTACAATATTAGTAAATAGCCCTTCAATAATTGACATACTTGTAATTACATAGTTTTTAACAACCATTATGTATACAACACTTGATAAGTTCAATTCCTCAAGTTCTTTTTCCAAAAACTCAATGTATTGCAAGTTATATGCTATGTTACTATGCAGCGCCCTGGCGTTTTCAATGCTCATGTCAATCTTAACTGAATATTTCAAAGTGTCAATTGGTGTAGGATACCATCTGTCTTTTGAATCATTAGCTTTCAGCAGTGTTTCAAATGGTAAATCATTCATTCGCAGTCTCCTTATCACTATTAAGAACATTGAACTTTGGATAGTTATAACGCCAGTGGTCATATTCCTCTTTTGTGATTTCTCCATTTTTGAACTTTTTGGCTTGTTCCTGCCAAGCGGAAAACATATCGAACATTTTAAGATAGTTTGTTCCCATACCTTTATCAAGGCGTATGCAAAGCTCGTCATCAAGTTTATCAATACGGAAACCATATAAATCCTCAAGAGTAAACAGTGTGTGCATTAAGCCGTTGTAACTGTCGATGTCAGGAACAGAAAGCGCCTGCGGAGATATATCGAAAGCCTCTGCAAGTTTATTTGTTAAATCAGCCTTAGGCGTTCTACTTCCGGATTCATACTGTGCCATACGAATGTCAGCAGTCTTTTCAGGAAATCCGACCACCTGTCCTAAATATTTCTGTGTCATTCCGCAAAGATTACGAAAGAATCTTATTCTCTCTCCGATTGCCATAAAATATGCTCCTTACTTATGTAATGTGCAATCAGTATATCATATATGTTTAGTATATGTCAAGTAACACAAAACAAAAAAGTTTAATATTTTTGCGAAAACCGCTTGACATAACGGAATATGTTTAGTATAATCATTAAGCAAATAGCGTTAAGCTGTTTGCAAAAATTGAATAACCGTCATACATCACAGTAATGGTGTATCCGCTCGGGCAAATCGGAATGCGGTCAGAAAGTATCCGACACTAAACAAGAAAATTATATCAAAAATCAGAAAGGGGTGATGAAATGGAAAGTGCAAGCTTTATGAAAGTAGATGAGGTGGCGCAGGAATTAGGTGTTTCCAAATCCTATGCTTACAAAATCGTCCAAAAGCTCAATGCCGAGTTAGCCGAAAAAGGCTATATGGTGATTTCCGGAAGAGTAAACAAACAATATTTTACAGAACGCACCTGTTACGGTGCCGACAAGAAAGAGAGGTAAATTTATGGCAGTATATAAAGAAGATAAAACAAATACTTGGCGTGTTATCTATCGCTATACCGATTGGAACGGCGAGAGAAAACAAACGCAAAAGCGAGGCTTTAAGACAAAGCGTGAAGCGCAGTCTTGGGAGCGAGAACAGCTTAATAAGCTGGGCGGCGACTTGGATATGACCTTCAACAGTTTTGTCGGGCATTATGCCGATGATATGCAGACTCGACTTAAAGAAAACACCTGGGAAACCAAGAAACATATTATTGATAAAAAGCTTGTTCCATATTTCGGTAAGCTGAAAATGTGCAACATAACGGCACAGCAAATTATCACTTGGCAAAATGAACTTATCAATTACAAGGACGATAAAGGCAAGCCTTATTCGCCGGTGTATTTGAAAACAATTCACAATCAGTTGTCTGCAATTTTTAACCACGCAGTTAGGTACTATAATTTGAAAGAAAATCCTTGCCAAAAAGCAGGAAGTATGGGCAAAAAGAAAAATCGTGAAATGCTCTTTTGGACAAAAGATGAATATCTTAAATTTGCCGATGTGATGATGGATAAGCCTTTATCCTATTACGCTTTTGAAATGCTCTATTGGACGGGTATTCGTGAGGGCGAGTTGTTGGCATTAACGCCTGCGGATTTCGATTTTGAAAAGCAGACTGTCACAATTAACAAGTCTTTTCAGCACTTGAATGGCAGAGATATTATAACTTCGCCGAAAACAGAAAAGAGCAACAGGACAATCAAACTGCCGAACTTTCTTTGCGATGAAATACAGGACTATTTGAAAATGCTCTATGATGTAGGCTTAGATGACAGAATGTTCCCTGTTACAAAAAGCTATTTATACAGAGAAATGGAACGAGGTTCTAAACAAGCCGGTATTAAAAGAATTCGTATTCACGATATTCGTCACAGTCACGTCAGTTTGCTGATTGATATGGGATTTTCTGCAACAGCTATTGCAGACCGAGTGGGACACGAAAGCATTGATATTACTTATAACTATGCACACCTGTTCCCCTCAAAGCAGACTGAAATGGCGAAAAAATTAGATGTGGAAAGAGGTAAATAATTATGTCACTTAAAAACAAAGATGAACACAACCGTTGGAGAAACAAGACTGTGGCTTTTAGAGTTTCACCAGAGGAGTGGGAACAGATTGAACGCTATGTTCAGCTTTCGGGTTTGACAAAACAGGACTATATAACACGAAGATTAATGCACCGAGAAGTAATCGTGCAAGGTAATCCGAGAGTATATAAGGCTTTGCGTAATAATCTTACAGATGTACTTACGGAATTACAGAGGATTGAGAACGGCGGTGAAGTCAATGACGAATTGCTTGACTTAATTGAAATGATTAGCGATATTCTCGGCAGATTAAAGGAGGTATCGGAATGACAGAAAAAGAAAAGACCGCTCCTGTTGTATCTGTTGGCGCAGATACGGAGCAGTCACCAAATGTATGTACAGATAGTATAACCGATTTGGAACAAGATTTCAAGGAAATTGAAGAAATGCAAAGAGAAATGTTTCGCCAAATGCAACCGTCATATTTGAAAACAGTTTCAATGACTGATTTGTACGAAACGGATTTTGAGGCGCAAAGCGCACTGATAGATAATTTGCTTTATCGAGGAACATATTTATTTGTCGGTTCTCCGAAAGTGGGTAAAAGTTTTATGATGGCACAGCTTGCGTATCACATCAGCACAGGTACGCCCCTTTGGAATTACAAAGTGAAACAGGCAACCGTCCTCTATTTTGCACTTGAAGATGATTACCCACGCTTACAGCGAAGATTATTCAAAATGTTCGGCGCTGACGGAACGGAAAATCTATACTTTGCAACGCAATGCAAGACATTAGACGGAGGTTTGGACGAACAGATAAGAGGGTTTATTCGAGAGCACCCGGATACAGGACTTATCATAATCGACACATTAAAACGTGTACGTGAGGTGGGCGGAGCCGATTACAGTTACGCAAGCGATTATGATGTTGTTGCGAAGCTGAAAGCATTGGCCGACAGTTGCAAGGTCGCAATGCTGATAGTTCACCATACCCGAAAGCAACAAGCCGGTGATAAGTTTGATACTATTTCCGGTACAAACGGATTGCTCGGTGCGGCAGACGGCGCTTTTGTCCTCAGCAAAGAAAAACGAACCGCCAACGCCGCAATGCTTGACATCACAGGCAGAGACCAGCAGGATCAGCGCATACACCTTGTTCGCAATCCGCAAAGGCTGATATGGGAATTTGAAAAAAGCGAAACGGAAGTTAGGGCGGAGCCACCCGACCCGCTGCTTGAAAAAATATCGACTGTTCTTTTTTCGGACAGTAGCCGTTGGGACGGGACGGCTTCTGAATTGAGCGAGATTATCGGATTGGATATTAAACCGAATGTTCTGTCTTTAAGACTTAGTATCAACGCCGGTCGATTGCTCAAAGATTACGGCATTCACTACAAAGCGAGCCGCACGCATAGCGGGCGAAAAATATCTCTTTGGAAAGAAAGCGCGTCAATGCGTGACGGCCGTGACAAACTTTCCGAGAACGGTGATGTGGGCTAAAACATTGACACCATCGTCACGGTTTGTCACAGCAAAAGTTTAGCGGAGTGTGCAGAGAGTGCCTTTTCAAAGGCGGCTCTTTGCTCCTCGAAGAGCGCAAAACCTGCTTGCAGGTTGCATTTTTGATGGGCTTGCCTGTCAAAAGTGCTTTTGCGTTACTTTTGACAAAAGTAACAAAACTTTTTTAGAGGAAGGAAGTGATAAATAATGGAGAGAACGATAAGTATAGAGGTCGGTAAAGGCTCACAAGCACACAATAGCCGTAAGTTCAAGGCTTCAAATGTAGACGCTGAACGTACACAAAACAATGTCTGTTATTGTAATGGAAATATCCGTAAGGTATATCACGAACTCTTTGATGACGCCGTGAAAAGATACAATGATAAGCAGACGAGAGCCGACCGAAAAATAGATGATTATTATGAAAAAATACGCACGGGCAAGCAAGAAAAATTGTTCCACGAGATTGTTGTGCAGATTGGAAACAAGGATGATACCAATGTTCAAGGGGAGCATTGCGAACTCGCAGGAAAAGTTTTAGATGAATATTACAGTGGATTTATAGAGAGAAATCCTCAACTTCGAGTGTTCTCGTCACACTTGCATTTGGATGAAGAAACACCCCATCTGCATATAGATTTTGTCCCCTTTATGACAGGCAGTAAGCGTGGATTGGATACAAGGGTAACGCTGAAACAAGCGTTGGCTATACAAGGTTTCAAGGGTGGTAGCCGTGAAGAAACCGAGTGGAGTCAGTGGGTACAATCCGAAAAAAAAGTCCTTGCAGACGTAATGAAGCGGCACGGGATTGAGTGGCTTCAGCTTGGAACGAAGCGTGAACACTTGTCTGTTCTTGATTATAAAAAGCGGGAACGAGAGAAAGAAATCAGCGCTCTTGAAGATAAACTTGCCGAGAAAAAAGACGAGTTTCGTGTTATGGCTGACCGTATTGAAAATTTCGATAACGGCGAAAGAGCCTTGCAAAAGCTTGATGAAAGCATAATGAATGAGCCTGAATATCAACTTCCAGAGCCGCCCGCAATGATGTCGGCGAGGAGTTATAAGGCAAAGCTTGTTGAGCCGCTTGTGGCTCGACTAAAGTCCCTAATTAGCACCTTATTCACACGATATTTTAAGGCGATAGACAGTTACAACAGGCTGAATGTTACGAACGCAAATCTTTACCGAGAAAATGAAAAACTCTCTAAAATTAACGGTAAACTCACCGAAGAAAACACAAGGCTGAGAGCCGAAAACAAAGATTATTCATTGCTCCGCAAGTTATTCGGTCATAAACAAATTGACGATTTGCTTGAACGGGCAAGGAATATCAAAGGTCGCAAGCGTGATAATTCATGCTCAAGATAAATAAATTTTTTGGAGGAAAACAAAATGACAAAGACAATTTTTGAACAAATGGGCGGTACTTACACAAGGGTAGGAGATTATTTTCTCCCTAACTTGAAACTGCCCGAAGAAGAAACGAAAGCAAATATCGGCGTATGGGGTATGCGCCACAAACGATTTTTGAAAGAAAATCACCGGGTGCTGTATGCCAACCTGATGACTTCGGGAAAGCTTGTCACATACCTCGACGAAATCGAGCAACAGGCAACCTCTATGTTTCTTCGGCTGGTAAAAGGATTTGCCGAAAAAGAAAATGTAACCGAACAACTCAAAGCAACTGACCAAATGCTATGGGTGCAGAAGATGAACAATATCCGCAACCGTGCAACGGAAATTGTAGATGCAGAATTGATTTACACGGTATAAGCACAACGGCGGTAGGGAGAAATCTCTGCCGCCTTTTTCTGATTGTTGCTTAAAAACAGTTGACTTATTTACGGATTAAACATATAATTAGACTGTATAAATATAGTCTGCGGTATGTGCAATTTAATATCGAGGGTACATTATGATTACAGATAAAATTGGTAATAGAATACGAGAGTTAAGAAGTCATACCGGATTGAGTCAAGAAAAATTTGCTCAAAAAATAGGTATGGACAGAACTTATTTTGCAAGCGTTGAACTCGGTAAACGTAATATTTCAATTGTCAATATTGAAAAAATCGCAAACGGCTTAGATGTAACACTTTCCGAGTTTTTTAAAGATATTTGAATCCAGTCCGATTTAATGGACGATATTTAATTTATAATTAAGTTAGAACAAATCAGCGGAGGAATTACAATGAGTGTAACTGAAACAACATATAAAACCTCATTGATAAACAATAGACGTTATTTAGGAAATAAATATAAGCTGCTTTCGTTTATCACTGGCGTTGTAAATGATGAATGCGCCGATATTGAAACAGTTGCAGATATTTTTGCAGGAACCGGTGCTGTTTCCTCTGCTTTTGCAGATAAGGTGCTTATTACTAATGACTTGATGTATAGTAATTATATTTGCAATTATGCCTGGTTTGGCGCTGAAAGCTATGACCAACAAAAAATAATTGATTATGTTGTTAAGTACAATGCTAAAACAAATTGCGGTGAAAATTATATGACACGCAATTTTGCTGATACTTATTTTAGCAAAAAAGATTGTGCGAAAATCGGATATATTCGAGATGATATAGAACGAAACTATAAAAAAGGCAATTTAAATAATCGTGAAAGAGCAATCTTAATAACATCATTGCTTTATGCAATGGATAAAATCGCCGTAACTTGCGGACATTATGATGCATACAGAAAGGGTGCAAAATTTGAGGGTTCATTAGAGCTATATGTCCCGTTGGCAGAAGTTAATAATAATCAAAAAAATCAATGCTTTAATGAGGATGCCAATAACCTTATTAAGAGGATTGAGGCTGACCTTGTTTACATAGATCCACCGTATAATTCAAGACAATATTGCGATTCGTATCATTTGCTTGAAAATGTTGCTCGCTGGGAAAAACCCGAGGTTTTCGGTGTTGCCAAAAAGATGGATAGAAGCGGTATGAAGAGTAAATATTGTACAATCGGGGCAACAAAAGCATTTGAAACACTGATAAATGATATAAAAGCTAAATACATTTTGCTTTCTTATAACAATATGGCTGAGAAAGGCAACTGCCGTTCCAATGCAAAAATTTCTGATGATGATATTATGAGAATATTGAGCCGGAAAGGAACGGTAAAGGTTTTTGAGGAAAGCTACAAAGCGTTTACAACAGGGAAATCAGACATTTCGGAAAATGCCGAGAGATTATTTTTGTGTATTTGCTTTGATGAGGAGTAAATCAATATGATACAATCACCGCTTAATTATACCGGTGGCAAGTACAAGTTGTTACCTCAAATATTGCCGCTGTTTCCTAAAGATATAGATGTATTTGTAGATTTATTTTGCGGTGGCTGTAATGTCGGTATCAATGTTGACTGTAACCGAGTTATTTATAATGACTTAAATGAAAATCTGCTTTATTTATACAATACCTTCAAAAATCTTGATAAGGAATCTGTTTTGGAGTGGATTTATGAAATTATAGAAAAGTACGGTTTGTCCCTTGTCAGCAAAAACGGATATGATTATTACGGTTGCGAGAGTAGCAAAGGTCTTGGCAATTATAACAGGGAAGGATATTTAAAACTGCGTGCGGATTTTAATCAAAAACACGCAAACGGGAACTTTGATTATTATTACTATGTTATGCTTTATGTAATAATCGTATATGCTTTTAATAATCAAATTCGTTTTAATTCAAACGGCGAATTTAATTTGCCGGTGGGAAAAAGGGATTTCAATAAAAAAATGGAGCAAAAACTCATTGATTTTATCGACAGAATCCAAGAGCAAAACTGTGTTTTTACCTGCCGTGATTTTAGAGAGTTCGACACATCAGCATTAACACCGCAGGATTTTGTATATGTTGATCCGCCGTATTTGATTACTTGTGCCACATACAATGAGCAAGGCGGTTGGAACGAAACCGACGAAAGAGATTTACTTGCTTTTTTGGATGAATTAAATGGCAGAAACATTCGATTTGCTTTGTCTAATGTTTTAAGAAGTAAGGGTAAGGAAAACAGTATTTTAATTGAGTGGCTTGAAAAAAACGCAGAAAAATATAAGGCAATACAACTCAATTTTAGCTACTCGAATTCAAATTATCAAACTAAAGATAAGTCCTCCGTTACTGAGGAAGTCCTAATAACAAATTATTGAGGAGAGTACGGTTATGCCGAATGTGATTCCGTATAAAAGCTTTTGCTGGAGTCTGGGAACAACCAGCTTTAGAACAAAAAATTTCAATAAAACTATTGAAGAACAACTTTCGTTGTTAGATGAGTTTTGGAAGCTTGAAGAGAATAAGAGTAAAAGCTGGTCGGGAAATAAAGATTTACAAACTCGTTATTATGATTTTATGCAATCTAAAGACTTTGTTGAAGGCAATGCCGGAAACAAACCAAAAGACGCTCGTGAAAAAACTTCGGGCTTAGTTGATATTGGGTTAATAGATGATGGAAGAAAACTGAGCAATGCCGGTAAAGCACTGCTTAAAATCACTTTAGAAAATGATTTTTCTTCTGATAATCAATTTCAAATAGCAAAAGACAGTTATATCTATTTGAAGCAGTTGCTGAAAACATATTACAATGTGGACGGACACACTGTGCGACCATTTATGGTATTGATTCATTTGTTGGACAAATTTGATTATTTAACGCTTGATGAATATACATACTTATTGCCATTGTGCATCGGACAAGTTGAAACAACTGAAATTGTTGATGGCATTTCTCAATTGCGTTCTGGCAGTACATCGATTGATAAAATTATTATTAATCGTTTGATGGATATGCCAAATTATAAAATGGCATTAGACCATCTTCTTGAAAATGAAGTTGACGAAGATTTGATATGTGAAATAGGCCTCAACAGAAAAAGTCGACAATACGATAAGCCGTATTTTAAGTTGTATCAAGCATTACACCGAGTTTTCGTATTGAACGATATGGATAACTTGATATCTGTTTATGATGCAACAAGAGATATAAAAATAGGGAAATGGTGGCGCAATTATTTATTTGATACCACCTCTGAAAAGGCAATTAGTAACCATCCTGTGGCGCATTTGAAAACAACATTATTTAACGAAGATGAAGATGAAAACACCTTCAAAATTGCTTTCTTTAAAATAATGCACTTATTTAAGTCTAAAGCCACGCTTTCAGACTATCTTGACCTCAATCGTAGGTATATTAAAACAACGGATGTAGTGTTATTTGAGGATGATACTATAAAATTTGATATAGTGCCGAAACACTTTTTCAAATCAGTAGCAGCGAAATTATATCAAGATGCATTTACTTCTTCTGAATTGCTGTATGAAGATTGTGATATGTCAGAAATATCAGAATGTCTCATAGTTGATGATGACACTATTGTTGCAGGAATTAATGAAGAACTCGGCATAAATGTTTCTGATATGCAATCGGCCCGTGCTGCTTTGGAGGATACACGCTACCAGAGATTACAGCACCTTATAGATACTAAATTTACTGATGACAAGATATTGTCACTTTTGGATTGCTTTGAAACCAGAAATGATGATGAAATCAGAAGTATGGTTACCGATAATGCCGATGTGCCCACGATTTTCGAATATGTGCTTGGTATTTTGTGGTACAAAGCAAGTGAAAGGCACGGTAAGATTCTTGATTATATGAAGCTCTCGCTGGACGCTGATTTACTGCCTAAAACTCACGCAGCTGGTGGCGAGGCAGATATAGTTTATGAATATGAGGCAACCGAGTACTATCCTGAACATACACTTTTGCTCGAAGCAACACTTGCCGACAGTACTAATCAGCGCAGAATGGAAATGGAACCGGTATCAAGACATCTGGGCATGCATTTAATACGCACCAGTAATATGAATTCTTACTGCGTATTTGCTACAAACTATCTTAATATAAATGTTATTTCTGATTTTCGTAGCAGAAAAACAACGCCATTTTATGATCCACAAGACTATTCAAAGTCTATTGCAGGAATGAAAATAATTCCTTTGCAAACATCCGAATTGAAGAAAATAGTTTCCAACAGAAAAACATATAAGGAGCTATATCCTATATTTGAAACGGCGTTTAACTCAACATTACCACCGCACGAGTGGTATGACAAGCTTATTCCGAAAATATAACTTGTTGTCGTAGAATAAAAAATAACTAGTAGCGATAAAATATATTGTATGATTTTAAAAAGGAGTTATGCAATATGATAGATCGCTTATCCAAAAAGGTGGTAAAAAGAGAGATGAATATTAAACCGCAAGATAAGACTATAAAAGAATTGTTGCTTTCGGGACGTCAATTTATTATTCCAAGATTTCAAAGAGAGTATTCTTGGGACAGGAAAAATTATAAAGAATTTTTAGATGATATGCTTAATTGTTTGATCATTAGTGAGGGCAAGGTAAATTATGATCAGTATTTTCTTGGAACAATGCTATTTGTCGGAGACTGTTTTGAAGGAGATAAAAATGAAATTGATGTAGTTGATGGGCAACAGCGATTAACAACTATTACAATATTATTTTCCGCCTTATCTGATCGTTTTATACAGATCAATCAGAACACGCTTAGTGAACAAATTTTTAAATATATTATGACCACAAATGACGATGGTGAAGTTGTAAGGATTATACAAAGCAAAACCCATTACCCTTTTTTCTCTTTTTATATACAAGAAAGAGAAAAAACAAATATTGAAAACCCTTCAACTGAGGAAGAGCAATGCATAAAAGAAACTTATGAATATCTTTATAATAGTTTAAGCGAGGATAAGCTAAAGGGATTTTTAAAGAAGAAATATGGCGATGATAATGTTGATGAATTGAACTATATCGATATCCTCAAAGCAGTGAGAGATCAAGTATTAAATACCACATTTGTATCAATATCTACAAAAGAACGAAAGCAAGCAAATATGATTTTTGAAATTCTCAATGCCAAAGGGAAAAATTTATCAGGTGTCGATTTAATAAAAAACAAAATATTTGAAATCGTAAATGATACAGAACCTGCAGATTATGCTGAAGAAAAATGGAAATCAATAAAAAGCCTTCTAAATGATCGCAATATAGATGTCGGATTTGTTCAATTTTATCGATATTTTTGGATTTCTAAGTATAAGAAGTCTAGCGTTAATAAGCTGTATGATGATTTTAAATCTACCATTAAGCCGGTAAGCAAAAAAAGATACAAGGAATTTTTAGCAGAAATTGAGGATACAGCAAGAATATATGTTAAGACTGTTTCTCCTCAGAGAAATGACTTTCAAAATAAAAAAGAATATTTTGGTCTTATTCAAAGTATAAAAGTCCTCTCCGATGATTTTAATATAGTCCAAGTACGAATAGCCTTAATTGCGTTACTAGAAGCTAAAGAAAAAGGGATTATAACACTGAAACAATTGAAGTCAATTGTCTATGAACTTGAAAACTTTCACTTTTCTTATAATGCAATTTGTTCTAAGCCTACTAACAGATTGGAAAAAATTTATTCTAGTTTTTCAATAAATTTAAGAAAATGTAGCGATAAGGTTAAAGCTCGTGAAATTTTAAAAGACTTAATTAATCAATTAAATGCGCTCTATGTTTCATATCAAGAATTCGAGAGCGAGTTTATAAAATTATCATATTCAAAACATGATACAATCACAAACATTAAAGCCAGATACGCTATTAATAAAATTGCAACATATTTTGAAGAAAGTGAATTGTTTAGAGATGAAGGCAGTATTGAACACATATTGCCTGAATCAGAGGGTGGCAATAATAACAATATTGGTAATTTGATTTTATTAGAACAAACGCTTAACGAAGAGGCCGATTGTTTATCGTATAGTGATAAAATAAATGTTTATAATAGATCATCATATAGGTGGGTGCAGGATTTTATAAGTGAAAACTCCCAATGGGATAACACAATGATACTTCCACGTGCTAAAAAGCTAGCGATATTTTATTATAAAAATATTCTAAATAAATTGATATCATCTGACGATATGTAATTTAATTATTTGTGGCAACGAAATGGCAACAAAAAGTCGGATAGCGTATGCTTTACCGATAATTCAAATAATATAAATACTCTCTGATAAATTCCATAAACAAAAGTGTTTAAGATTGATTTACAGGGAGCGAGTGGGAATAAATTGAAAAATAAAGTTAAGAGCGTGAATGCCTAGCTAAAATGGGTATTAACGCTCTTTTGTTTTTTTACGCATTTTTTGTTGTGCTAACACTTATGCTAACAGTAGCTATGTATAAAAATGAATAGGGTAGTAAAAATTATTGGTTTATTTGGTTTAGCTTGAAAAAATTTGAATTGAGTATTGACATCTTGAAATTCTGTGTTATAATTAACATAGTGACGGCACAAGTAACCACACATAGTAACACTTGGAGGTGAATTAAGAATGAGATTAAAGTTACGCTTTTCTTTCACAGGCTATAATGCAATTAAGCTGTTTAAACATTTGATGATACAAGAAGGATATCCTAATACTGTAACTTCAGGGTATGCTATGGATGTAGCAATTTCATTGGCGAAGAATTACCTTGTTGGTATCGAAGAAAAAGATGAAAAAATAAATTATCTTTTGTTGGCTGGCAAAGGTGAGAAATCTGTAATAAAATATATTATGGAAGTCTTTCCAGAAACGCATCAGGAAGCCTATTATAATAGTACTTTAAATATTAAACAGTCTACTGCAGATTACATTGAGGATTTCCGTAGAATGTTAGCAGAGAATATTTACGAAAGTAGAATATATAAACAATATGCAGTAAAGCTGTTGATGATTATAGCTGTATTGATTAAGTATAATGATATAAATGAATATATAATCAAGTAGTTCTACTTGGTTATATTTTTTGATACTTGTGACGGCACAGAAGCACACACAAAAATCCACTTGTTAAAGGAGTTAATCAAGAAAGGAGTGATTATATTGAAAAAAATGTTTGATTTTAGAGTTGTACAAATTAGTCTAGCTATTCATTTCTCTTTATTATGGTTTTCGAATTCGGATTTGCTTAGAGAGTCTATCAGTAAAGTAAATTCGCAGAAAGAGTACTGGATTTATCAGTTATACTTACTCTGCTTTATTATGATTTACTTTGTAATGTTGATTATATTTTCTATCGCTTTGAAAAAGAGCTTTAAACTATCAAGAAATAGATACCTAGTTTTGGCAACTTCTGTAATATTGCCTATTGCATTCACAATTCGCTCTGGTACTTTTACAAGTAAACTAATGAGTGCGACTAATGCAGTTGGTAAATGGTACGGAATTAAAATTTATAGATATTTTTTATGGGTGCTTTGCATTTGGATTATCTTATCTGTAATATTTTTTGCAGTTGATTTAATAAGAAAAAGTTTAAAGAAAAGGAGAAAGGCAAATGAGATATTATGATTTAGACTTTGAGTGGGATTGGGATTACAATCCCGAAGAAGTTGAAGAGGTATGGGACAAATATTATGATTGAGAAGGTTTTAAATAGAGTTGGAATGTCTTTAAGCAGAAAAGAACTGACAAAACGACTGTTGCTGCTTTACGGAAAGGAAGTCTATCCATTAGCTAAAACAGCTGGTTCAATCGGAGGTGGTATTAGTCAAAGTTTTTTAAAGTACGATAAATATACTGATACTTACACAAGAATTAAATGAAATTTTGTTATTGAATTGAAAGAAAGGAATAATATTATGCTAAAAATTACAGATTTAAGAATTGACCCTACCTCTCTCGGCGATGTATTTTTACTCGCTGAAATTTCTCCCTCTTATGATTATAAGGACGGTGAGAGGACAACCAACATCAATGGTTACAAATACTCGGTGGCATTACCAAAATTAAGGTTTGAAAAAATTTCTATTAAAGTACCATTAGATAAGCGAAATAACCCATTGTTTGATATTAACTCTGAAAATCCCATTCCAACTGGCATTAAGATCGGGTTTAAAAACATAGAAGTAAAATCTTATTTCTCAAATGGAAATATAAATGTGACTGCTTCTGCTGATGATGTTTTTGTTGTAAAGGAGTGAAACAATGATAAAAAATGCTAATGATTTTTACAAGGTAAGCCTTACAAATGCTGAGCACCGAAATTATTTGTTTTGGAGCTTGCTTGCTTTTAGTTTTTGTAGTTTTTTTCCTGTTGTTTGGCTTATGTCAGATATACAGAATAAAATTGTTTTTTCGGGTGGAAGTAGTGTTATTGCAAACATTATTGCTGTTCTGATATTTGCCCTATATGTTTTTATGCTTGTATTCCTATGGAAAAAATACCGAAAATTTAAAAAGCAGGGAACACGCAATAAACCCAGTAAAGAAATCATCGAAGGGTTGCAGTACTTTATAGAAGCGAATAAACTGTACGAAACTAAAAAAGATAGTCTTGACAGAACAGTTATAGCAAAATCAGTCACACTAGGTTATGCTAAACCTAATGATGAAGTGTTTATTATTAGAGCATACAAGCACGCTGATAAATTCGACAGGCAATTATCAGAGTTAGATAACCAGCTTTCTGCTCTAACGGGTTTCCCTTTGGATAATAAAAAAGACACTATTACATACACAGACTACATTTTCAGAACTAGAAAATTTGAAAGGATTGTAGTTGAATGTGGTACTGCAAATAAAAATAAAAGTACACTTATTCCTCTGAATTCTGAATTAAATTGGAATGTATTAAGACAGCCACATATGTTGCTTGCAGGAGTTACCGGTTCGGGTAAAACTACATTTTTAAATTACCTTATAATTGAAATGAAGAAAATGAACGCAGATGTGTATGTTTGTGATCCTAAACGCTCAGACCTTTCGAGCCTACAACATTATTGGGGTAAGGAATATGTAGCAAGCGACACAAATAATATAGCAAGGCTTACAAGAGAAGTAAAAGATATTATGAATAACCGTTTTACCGAATACAAGGAAAATGGAGAAAATTTTGTGTACGGTAATTCTTATGTTGATTATGGTTTAAAGCCTGTGTTTATCCTTTTTGATGAATTGGGGGCATTTAGGGCAGGAGCGGATAAAAAGGTATTTTCGGAGACAATGGCAAATTTAACCGAAATAATTTTGAAAGGTCGAGAAATGGGCGTGTTTGCTATTTTGAGTACGCAACAGCCTAATGCTAATAATATCCCCACGGAAATGCGTGATAATTTGTCTGTAAGACTTGCTTTAGGTAATATGAGTAATGAAGCCTATCGAATGGTTTTCGGGGAAACAGAGGGATTACAGACGATTTCAGAAAAGGGAGCAGGCTATATATACCTTGACGGCTTAGGTTGGGAAAAGCCAAAATATTTTGAAGCTCCGTATCTTGATTATAAAAAATTTAATTTTATAGAAGAAATAAAAAAATATAATTGAGTTTGTTGTAATGTATGGCATTTCGGCATTTTGTCCACCACGCTGTTCATTTTTGCTTTGCAAAAATGAACAGCGTGGTGGACAAAATGCCGAAATGCCCATTGAGCTTTGCTCAATGCTACTTAACTAGATATATAGGACAACATCTAGAGAATTTTTATTTCAAATTCGTAGGTAAATTCCTGATAGAAAGGTAGTTTTTGCTTTGGAAAAAGAGTTCAGAAGCTACAATGTAAAAATGGTAGAAACACCTACTACTATTGAAGTTTGGGAATATATTGACGAAGCTGTTTTCTATTCTGTAAAACTAGATACGAAATCCAAATGTGAAGATGAAAAAATTATTGATAATCAAACGAATAATATTGCTAATAAAGAATATGATGCTTTGAAGAGAAAACAAAAACATTATAATGAAATGCGATGGGAAGTAGCAAGAATAGTAGATTGTAATTTTGATGATAATACTAAGTTTATGACTTTAACTTTTAAAGAAAATATACAGGATATTACATACACGAATTATGAATTTAATAAATTTATTAAAAGATTGAATTTTTATTTATATCACGAAAAAAAGCAACGATTAAAATATTTAGCAGTATGGGAAAATCAGAAAAGAGGTGCAATTCACTACCATATAATCTTTTTTGATTTTCCTTTTATTAAAACAAAAGACTTACAAGAAATATGGGGACACGGATTTGTAAAAATAAATAAAATAGATGTTGATAGCAAGGAAAATAGAGGAAGATATGTAAGTAAGTACTTTTCAAAAGATATTGATATGAAAAATTATAAGCAGAAAGCGTTTTTTAAATCAAGAAATTTAAAAATGCCGAAAACAACAAAATTGACGAGTAGAGAACCGCTTGATTTTTCAGATGAGAATGTAGTATATACTAAAACATACTCTCGCAAAGTTCCGAAATATTATGACATATTTTCTGATTCTGAAAGTGGTGTTAGATGTTCTGACGGCTTTGTGAGATATACTAAAATTAAGAAAGGATAATAATTATGACAATGGTAACTAAAAATGAATTACAAGAAATCGGCTTCGGACCGAGTCAGTCTTCTGATATAATTCGTAAGGCTAAATGCCTTATGGTGAAAAAGGGGTACGGCTATTATAATAATCGTAGATTAGGTTGTGTTCCTATGGAAGCAGTAGAAGAAATTTTAGGTATTAGTTTATCTGAAAGTCAGGTGAATAAAAATGCCTAAGATATCAAATGTTTATTTAGATAAGAAACGCAAAACTTGGTATTTTGTTGCAAGTTTAGGATTTGATGAAAGCGGTAAACGCTTGCAACATTGGGAGAGAGGTTTTAAAACTCAAAAGGAAGCTAAAGACGCATATGACCGCTATATGAATGATTTTTCAAAGTCTGCTGTCAAAATTAACAGCACAATGAGTTATAAAGAGTTTTACGATACATACTTTGAACCTGATTATAAAAGAAGTGTTAAAAAGAGAACTTATGAAAACCGTATATCCTCTATGCGAATTCATTTTGCGTATTTTTATAATACAAAATTAAAGGATATAAATGCACCTATGATGAAGAAGTGGCAGAATAGTTTAGCTGAAAATTATTCTAATGCTTATATTCGTAATATATACGGGTTGTTTCAAAAGAGTTTAGATTTAGCCGTTAAATTAGGCTTGCTAAATAAAAATGTAGCAAAGCAGGTTGGAAATGTCAAAAAGCAGAAAAAGAAAATAGACTTTTGGACACAAAATGAATTTGAAAAAGTAATTTCAACTTTTGATATTTCTGATTACTACGAACATTATACTTTTATTATCATATGGCTTTTGTTTATGACTGGTTTAAGACTTGGTGAAGCACAAGCATTGGAGTGGACAGATATAGATTTTGAGAATAAAACTCTTACTGTAAGCAAATCAATGTACTACAAGAGTGCTAATGAGTTTTATGTTACAGAACCAAAAACGAGAGCAGGAAACAGAACGATAGCATTAGATGATGTTACAATTCAATATCTTGCTGAATGGAAGTCGGTACAGGGTAAGAATGTATTTTCAAAGTATGTACTATCGTATAATGGCTTACCTACGAATAAAAGCACTACAAAGCATATCATTGAAAGACATTCCAAATTAGCAGGGGTTCACACAATAAAAACTCACGCACTAAGACACAGCCACGCTTCGTTGTTAATTTCATTAGGTGAAAATGCTATAGTGGTTCGTGATAGGTTAGGTCACGAAGATGTAGAAACTACATTAGGTACATACGGTCATTTGTATCCAAATACAAATATAGAAGTTGCTAAGAAGCTAAACAATTTGATTTCGGTTAAAAAAGATGATACAATTACAAGGAACTTTATCTCTAATCAATTTGTAAAAAACAGACAGAGCGGTTGTAATAATATATCGTTAGATTGTGAGGAGAAAAAGTAGTAGAGGTAAATGTGTTGCTTCCCCGTGTCAAAGTTTTTTCAAAAGTGCGTAGCAGTCTTTACATTCTGATTTTTCGCTGTATAATGCTAAAAGCCGAGTAACTAAATAATAATTATATATCGTTGAGTTGCTCGGCAACATAAACAAATAGCGAAAAATTATAATGTCAAGACCGACCAAAAGTCGCTTTTTAAAAAAGTTTTATACGGCATAGCGTTCTTACGGATATAGTGCAAACAATTTACAAACATCTCTAATGATTTTTAATGAAATGTGAGTAATTCATAGTACTAAAACCGTTGTAAAAAAGCCATTTTTACTCAAGTCTTTTGGAACTGTCACGGAGTGGGAATAATATCAAATGTTATTGTGCAACACCCATTATCCTGTAATGTGTAAATTTTAATATCCTTGAGCGACCTTGAAGAGCAATCTTTTAGGTCGTTTTTTCTATGCCCAAAAGTCCAGTGTTTATCGGGTTTTTGGCAATAAAACTATCGTTTTATTCGGAGTTAAAAAATACAGATAGAGGGTAACAAAAATTACCCCAAAGAGAGTAGAAGGACTTGTACAATGACAGACTTTGTTATTGTGCAACACCCATTATCCTGTAATGTGTAAAATTTAAGCAGTTGCAGGAGGCTTTGTTGTACAAATATTTATATTTTGATACCTAAACCGTAGATGACTTAAAAAACGCCGCTAATTTCTACGCCGTTTTTATCATATACTGAACCTCCAATATGTACAGCGTGTTTTGCAAGACCTGCATATCCACGCATAATGACAGATATGCCGTTAAAGGAAAAATCTGTGAATAAATTTTGTCTGTTAATGCTGACAGATTTATGATACAATAGTGCTGTTAGTTTGAAATGAAAAGTGGGCAGAAATATAAAAAATGAGGAAACTGAATTTTACAAAAGCACTTAAAAACGCATTACCGTATGTATTAACGCTTATACTTGTCGGTATAATGACTTTTGTTGCGGAAATATTGGGTGAGGGGGAGATAATCTTTCCTGAAATAACGGCACTTGCAATTGGTTATATGGTTACACAAAAGCAAGGTTGGAAAGTCAATGACAGCCGAATGATTGCGTTAATTGCGATTTGCGCTGTTGCGGGTGTGCTGACAGTCCGATACATAAAAGTCGGACTTTATCTTGAAATATTGATTGCATTTGTATTTTCACAAATTCTCTTTATGCTTTCGGGAACAACATTTGCACCGATGATTTCGGCAATTGTGTTGCCCGTTATGATGCAGACCGAGAGCTTTATATACCCGATTGCCGCATTTTTGCTGACAATTGCGGTTGTATTATTCCGTAGATTTCTTTTGAAAGTTAAAATAAGAGATAAAGAGGATTTTCAGTTGGTAAACCTGCATACAAAGAGCGATGTGATTGACACAGCCGTAAGAACAATCTGCGTTGCCGTTGTGGGATTTTTCGCAATTTGGTTGGGCTTTAAATTTACAATTGCACCGCCGTTGCTTGTGGCGTTTATGGAATTTTCCCGTCCGAAAAATAAGGCTCGCAACAAGCCGGTAAAGACGGTTTTGCTGATAACAGTTTGTGCATTTGTCGGAGCGGTTTCAAGATATGTGCTGAATATGACTCTCGGATTGCCGTTGACAGTTGCCGCATTGACACCCACGGCGATAATGCTTGTAATTGTTTACTGCACAAAAATGTATATTCCGCCTGCCGGAGCATTGACAATTTTGGGTATGATTATTCCGAGTGAAAGCGTACTTTTGTACCCGTTGCAGATACTTGTCGGAACTGCAGTAATAATGCTGATTTCACGGCTTTTGTTTATGAAACGGCAAAATTAAAATAATCTTAATTTAGTTATATTATTCTATGAAGGAAATTAAATGGATATATTTATTACAATTTTAGTTACATTTTTTGCAGGAATGGGCGCAGGTCTCGGAACAGGTTTTGCAGGAATGAGTGCGGCGGCTGTAATAAGTCCGATGCTCATAACTTTTCTTAATATGAATCCGTATATGGCAGTCGGAATCGCACTTTCGTCCGATGTTTTGGCGAGTGCAGTTTCGGCTTATACATACCATAAAAATAAAAATCTCGATATCAGAAACGGTTTGATTATGATGGCGAGTGTGCTTGCATTTACGATTGTCGGCAGTTATGTTGCAAGCATTGTTCCATCAGCTACAATGGGCGGATTTTCCGTGTTTATGACATTTTTGCTCGGTATAAAATTTATCATCCGTCCCGTTATGACAACTAAAGAAGCTATGCTCGGTGTGTCGGCAAAAAAGAGGGCAATCCAGTCTGTAATCTGCGGAATGTTAATCGGCTTTATCTGCGGATTTATAGGTGCGGGCGGAGGAATGATGATGCTTTTGATTTTGACGACCGTGCTGAATTATGAATTGAAAACCGCTGTCGGCACAAGCGTATTCATTATGACATTCACCGCCCTGACAGGCGCAGCTTCGCACTTTATGATTGGTGGCACACCCGATTGGTTTGTGTTCATTCTCTGCATAGCGTTCACCCTTATATGGGCGAGAATTGCCGCCGTCTTTGCAAACAAAGCTAAGCCCAAAACCCTGAACCGTGCAACAGGCATTGTCCTCGTGGTGTTAGGTGTTGTTATTATGGGATTTAAGCTTTTAGCAAAATAAAAATTGACAGTTTAAAATTCAGGTCGGACAATAGATTTGTAAAATACAAAATTTCTGTTGCCCGATTTTTCAACGGTTATGTTGGGGCTAATCGAGTAGGGCGAAACAAGTGCACGCTTTGAACGATATTCAGGGAAGTATGCTTTTTTAACAATTGCATTATTATTTCACAAAAAACAAAGGAGCTGCGAAGAACGAAGTCTTAAACTTCATTTCTTCACAGCTCCTTGAATTTGGTTCATCACGATTTTTTGTAGGATGGTGAACGGACAGAAGGAATAGAAAGATAGCGAATCAAGGTAAAGAAGAAGTCATCATCACGGTAACCGTAGCCGATTCGTTTAGCGACCTTGATCTTGTTGTTGAAGCCTTCGAGCTTGCCGGTGCTGATTGAGTAGATGGCATGGGCAGCTAATCCGGGAAGCCGTTTTTCTTTTTGAACTGCAAACCGTACCAATGCGGGAATCTCACTTTCTTTCGCCGTCTGAAACCATTTTGTCCATCCTATGATTGCCGACAAGGAGTCGGATGGCATATCTTCAAAGAACTTTTCAAAATTCTTTGAAGATATGCCATCCGACCCATAAGATATCTCCCTGCTCCAAATCCATCACGCAGATTGCGTAACTCAGTTAGGGGGCAGACTACTTTTAAAACTATAGCTTTTAAGTAGGGGTGCAAAATGAATTTTTAGTTATTATAATTCATTAACAGAATTATCATCTTCCTACTTAATCTATCATTTGTGGAGTTATAATTATAATTTATCATAGCATACAATCGTTTGATAACGATAATAATTATAAGCTTTTAGGTTTTGCACATGAGTTGCGAACTTTTATTGGACAAGGCAGATAGACACGCATAGGAGAAAAATAATCGGTGCTTTTAGATTTCATCATATTCAAAATAAATCTAATGCCGTAAATACCCATTGCATATACGGGTGCGTTTACCGTAGTAAGCGGAGGGTTTGTATATCCCGAAAGCTCCGTGTTATCAAATCCCATAACAGAAATATCCTCAGGAATTTTGTAACCGTTTTCCTGCAAAGCTCTCATTGCACCGATTGCAATAGGATCGCTTGCCGCAAAAACAGCCGTGGGGAGATTTCCTTTGCTGATCATTTCTGACATCATTTTATAGCCGGATGATGTGGAAAATTCATCCTGCATAATAAACCCATCATATTTAATGTTTAGTTCATCGCAAATGTCTGTGAAAGTGTTGAGTCGTTTATCAGGAAATATCGTTCCGTCCTCAAGCTGTTCAATGCCTCCGATAAAGCCAACTGTTCTATGCCCTAAATCATACAGATATTTAACAGCATCTGTTACTGCCTGACGAAAATCAAGTGATATTGATGTAATTTCAATATCATCGACAGTCATGTCAAGAAAGACGATTTTATTATTGAGAGAATGCAGTAATTTTATTTCTTGTTTACTAAACTTTCCGAGGCAGATTATGCCATCAACATCGCAGAGTACATTCTGATAGTCATTGTCTGTTTTAAAGGTTCGTACAATGCTTATATTATTTTTTGAACAGTAGTCCTCAATGCCTTGCCTCATTAAAAAGTAATAGTTATCTTCAATTTCCTGTTTGGAAGAGAACCATTGCAGAATACCTATTCGGCATTTTGGCGTTGAAACTACTCTTTTTTTCTTAACATAATTCAGTTCTTTAGCTGCTGCAAATATTTTTTGCTTCGTTTCAAGCGAGGTGCTGAGGGTAGTGTCGTTATTAAGCACTCTTGAAACAGTAGCTACTGATACATTTGCCTTTTTGGCAACATCCCTGATTGTAGCCAATTGAATCACCTCACTACCATTATAGTGAAATATTACTAAAAAATCAAGTTGTGTTTAGTGAAAAACAGAGAAAGAAAAAATGTTTACCAAAAACTATTGACAGTTTACGAAACAAAACATATAATTTAGTTAACATAAAAACAAAAGAAACATTATTATTAAATAATAACGAAATCTTTTGTGCAGGTTGTCACGGCGTTTCATTTAAAATTAAAAGGAGGAAAAATTATGAAACAGACATCATCACAACCAAGACTTGATGGCAAAATCCCAGGTAGAATCAAATACACCTTTGCTTTAGGTGCCCTCGGCAAAGATATGATTTATGGTATGATTGCCACATTTTCAATGATTTATTTCACAGACATCATCAAGGTTAACCCGGTATTTATCGGCGTAATGTTCTTTGTTGCAAAGTTATGGGATGCCTTTAATGATTTGTTTATGGGTATGATTGTTGATAACACACGCAGCAGATGGGGTAAATTTATTCCATGGCTTGTAATAGGTACGCTGGTTAATTCAATTGTATTTGTTGTTTTATTCACAGACTTCCACCTCGATGGCGTTGGACTTTGCGTATTTGCAACAGCAGCTTACATACTCTGGGGTATGACTTATACAATTATGGATATTCCTTATTGGTCAATTATTCCTAACCTCACTTCAAATCCTGAGGAGAGAGAAAAAGTTTCGGTACTTCCGAGAATCTTTGCAAGTATCGGACAGTCACTTGTTATTGCAGGCTTTGGTGTTCAGATTATTGAGGCTCTCAGCGGTGGCACAACAAATCAGGCAGGTTATCACAGATTTGCAATCATAATTGCGATTGTATTTATTCTTACAATCGGTATTACAGTAATCAATCTTCCGAAAAAGAGAGATGATTCTGTTCCGGAAAAGAAAGTTAAGTTTAAAGATATTTTCTCAATCATCGGCAAGAATGATCAACTTCGTTGGGCGGTAACTCTTATCTTCCTTTACAACATCGGCATTCAGTGCATTATGGGTGTTGCTACATATTATTTCAAATATGTTTGCGGTAACGCAGGAATGATGTCATCATTTATGATCAGCGCATCAATCGCAGAGGTTGTAGGTCTTATTGTATTCCCTAAGGTTGCAAAATTTCTTTCAAGAAAAACTTCGTTCCTTCTTGCGTGTCTTTTACCGGCATTTGGTCTTGTAATGCTTTTGCTCGTAGGTATTTTCGCTCCGCACAATGTAGTGCTCACTTCAATCTCAGGTGTTATTGTAAAACTTGGTACAGGTCTTGAGCTTGGTTGTGCAACAGTATTCCTTGCAGATGTTGTTGATTACGGCGAATTTAAGCTTGGAACAAGAAATGAAGGCGTTGTATTCTCACTCCAGACGCTTATCGTAAAATTTACAGCAGCTCTTACAGCACTCGGTATCGGTGCGGCACTTGGCAGCACACAGTATATTCCGGGTCAGGAACAGTCATTTGCAACAGTCGCATCAATCAGCACACTTATGTGCATTGTTCCTGCGGTTTGTATGCTTATTGCTTATGTTGTTTACAGAAAGAAATATAAACTCAATGACGGTATGATGAAGAAGGTTATAAACACAATCGGTGCAAGAAGAGAAGGTAAGATTGATATGACACAACAGCTTGATGAAAGCGGTAATACAGAGCCTTCTATGTTCATTCCTACAGTTACGGAAAAGGCAGGTAAATAAAATGATTGATACTAAAACAGCAATTGAAAAAATTACAAACGGCGAATTTGATAATCTTTTCACTGATATATATATAGATTCATCAATGATTGATTATCAGAAAAAAAGATATGTTCATGCAATTGAGCAGTATGAAACAATTTTTTGCCCTGATAAAGTAGCAATATTCAGTGCTCCCGGCAGAAGTGAGGTTTGCGGTAATCATACAGATCACCAGCATGGAATGGTGCTTGCAACATCCATTAATCTTGATACTATTGCTGTGTCGGCCAAGAATAACAATGATGTTGTAAGATTTGTTTCTGACGGTTATGATATGATTACTCTCAATATAAATGACCTCGAAGTTAATGATGATGAGGCAGGCACAACGGTCAGCCTCATCAGAGGTGTTCTTCGTGGACTTAAGGATCATGGATACAAAATTGGTGGATTCAATGCTTATGCAACAAGTGATGTACTTGTTGGTGCAGGACTTTCATCGTCAGCAGCTTTTGAAGTAGTTGTCGGAACCATTATTTCAGGTTTATATAATGATATGAAAATAAATTCAGTTGAGATTGCTCAGATTTCTCAGTATGCTGAAAATGTATTTTTCAAAAAGCCGTGCGGACTTATGGATCAAATGGCTTGTTCAGTCGGAGGAATGGTTAACATTGACTTTAAAGATCCGACAAAGCCAATTGTTAAGAAAGTACCTACCGAATTTGAAAAATATGATTACAGTCTTTGTATTGTTGACACAAAGGGCGATCATGTTGATCTTACAGATGATTATGCTATGATTCCCTCGGAAATGAAAAAGGTTGCAAATTTTCTCGAAGAAGATTATCTGAGAGATTGTGATTCAAACGAATTTTATATTCGCCTTGACGAAATTCGTGAGGCTGTTGGCGACAGACCGGTACTTCGTGCAATTCATTTCTTTAATGAGGAGCATAACGTTAAAAATGCCGTTTCGTCACTTGAAAACGGTAAGTTTGTTGAATTCCTTGACGCAATCAGAAAATCCGGTAATTCATCGTTTAAGTATCTTCAGAATGTATATACAACAAGAGATATTCAACATCAGAACATCTCGGTAGCCCTTGCACTCAGCGAAAGCCTTCTTCGCAATTACGGCGTGTGCCGTGTTCACGGCGGTGGATTTGCAGGTACAATTCAGGCGTTTGTCAAAAATGATTTTGTAGGTAATTACAAAGAATTTATAAATAAAATTTTCGGAGAAAACTCATGCCATGTTCTCAAAGTGAGAAAATACGGCGGAATAAAAGTAATGTAATTATGTAGGTTTTGTTTTTATTAAGGAGGACAAAATGAAAATTCTTGTTTTAGGCGGTGCCGGATATATCGGTTCGCATACAGTTTACAGACTTATTGAAAGCGGTAATGAGGTTGTTGTATTCGATAACCTTGAAACAGGTCATATCGAGGCGGTTCATCCCAAAGCAAAATTTTATAAAGGTGATCTCAGAAACAGAAGTGAAATTGACAGCGTTTTTGATAAAGAAAAAGGTATTGATGCTGTAATTCATTTTGCAGCAAACTCACTTGTCGGTGAAAGTATGACTAACCCTCTCAAATATTATGATAATAACCTCAACGGCACGAAGGTTTTGCTTCAATCAATGGTTGCTCACGGAATTGATAAGATTGTATTTTCATCAACAGCGGCAACATACGGTGAGCCTGAGAGAACTCCTATTCTTGAAACAGATCCGACAAATCCGACAAACTGCTACGGAGAAACAAAAAAATCCATGGAGAGAATGTTCTATTGGGTTGAAAAAGCGCATGGTTTAAGATATGTTTCTCTCAGATATTTCAATGCATGCGGAGCACATATCAGCGGAAAAATCGGTGAGGCACATAATCCTGAAACGCACCTTATTCCGATTATTCTTCAAGCGGCACAGGGTACCCGTGACCACATAAGTATTTTCGGTACTGATTATCCCACATCTGACGGAACTTGTATTCGTGATTATATCCATGTCACTGACCTTGCACAGGCTCATATTCTTGCAGTTGAATATCTTATGAAGGGCGGTAAAAGTGATATATTCAATCTTGGCAACGGTGTAGGTTTTTCTGTTCGTGAGGTAATTGAAAAAGCAAAAGAGGTTACACAGAAAGATATTAAGGTTGTTGAAGAAAGCAGAAGAAGCGGCGATCCTGCTGTATTGATTGCGTCAAGCGATAAGGTGAAAACTGTACTTGGCTGGAAACCTGAGTATGATGATCTGGGAACGATTATTAAAACAGCGTGGAAATGGCATTCAACACATCCCAACGGCTATAATAAGTGAGGCGGTATTTATGAAGAACAGCGTTTACGGCTTAATATTAAGACTTGTTTCATACGGAATCAATACAGGGCTTATTGAAAAAGAGGATATAATCTACACGCAAAATAGGCTTTTGTCGTTGTTCCATATGGATGAACCAGATGACAGTTGTACTTGCCTTACAGCAGATAACGAGGATACTCTTGAAGAAATTTTGTCGGGACTTCTTGATTATGCATACGAAAAAGGAATCATTCCCGAAAATACAGTAACATATCGCGACTTATTTGATGTGAAACTTATGGCTTCACTTGTTAAGCGACCGTCAGAAGTAATAAGAGAATTTTGGCAGAATTATAGCTGTTCTCCTAAACTTGCAACCGATAGCTACTATAAATTCAGCTGCGATACCGATTATATAAGAAGATATCGTATTAAAAAAGACTTAAAGTGGAAAACATCAACCGAATACGGTGATATTGATATCACGGTAAATCTTTCAAAGCCTGAAAAGGATCCGAAAGCTATTGCAGCGGCGAAACTTCAAAAACAGTCGGGCTATCCGAAATGCTTGCTTTGTAAGGAAAATGAAGGATATGCCGGAAGGGTAAATCATCCTGCAAGAGATAACCACAGAATTATTCCGCTCACCATTGACGGAGATAACTGGTTTATGCAATATTCTCCGTATGTTTATTACAATGAACATTGTATTGTATTTAACGGTGAGCATACACCAATGGTAATCAATGATTCCACATTCAGAAAACTGTTTGATTTTATTTCACAGTTTCCGCATTATATAATCGGTTCGAATGCTGATTTACCGATTGTAGGCGGTTCAATACTTACACATGAACATTTTCAGGGTGGCAGATACAGCTTTGCACTTAATAGGGCAGAGGTTGAAAGAAAGTTTACTGTTAACGGCTTTAATGATGTGGAGTGCGGAATTGTAAAGTGGCCTATGTCAGTTGTAAGATTGACAGGTAAAAACAAGGACAGCATTATTTCATTGTCTTCTTATATTCTAAAGAGTTGGAGAGCGTACACGGACGCAGATGTTGGCATTTTTGCCGAAACAGACGGTGAAATTCACAACACTATTACTCCGATTGCTTTTACAAAGGATGGAAAATTTGTTATTGACCTCGTTCTCAGAAATAATATTACAAGTGATGAGCATCCTCTGGGAGTATTTCATCCTCATGCGAATTTGCATCATATTAAAAAAGAAAATATCGGTCTTATTGAAGTTATGGGACTTGCAGTATTGCCCTCAAGGCTTAAAGATGAAATGGCTATTTTAAAGGATGCTATTCTTAATCACAAGGATGTAAGTGAAATTCCGAAAATCAGCAAACATTCCGAGTGGGTAAATGAATTTGTTTCGCAGTATGATGAAATCAATGAAAATAATATTGATTCAATAATTCAAAATGAGATAGGAAGGGTGTTTCTTAATGTTCTTTTGGATGCAGGTGTATTCAAAAGAACTCCTGAAGGACAAAAGGCTTTTGATAAATTTATAAAGACGCTGTAGTAAAGGAAGTGCTAAAATGTCAAAGGTAAGGGTAGTAAATTTTGAACCTACATCCAAAGGTGAAAACACTCATCTTTATACAATAGAAAATAACAGCGGAGCAAGCGTGACATTATGTGATTTAGGCGCAAGTGTCGTTTCGATAAAAGTTCCCGACAAAAACGGTAGTATTAGAGATGTAGTTCTCGGCTATGAGCACATTGACGGTTATGAATTTGACGGAACATACTTCGGTGCTACTGTCGGAAGATGTTGCGGAAGAATTGCATACGGCAAGTTTACTCTTAACGGAGAAGATTATCAGCTCCCTATAAACAATGGGAGTAACCATCTGCACGGCGGATTTAACAGCTTTAGCCGCAAAGTGTGGCTTGCGGTAGTTGATGATAAAGTTCCAAATACAGTTCTATTTATGCTTGATAGTCCCGATGGTGATGAGGGCTATCCCGGAAATATGAAGGTCTTTGTACGCTACACCTTTGATGATGAAAATGTACTTACGATAAAATGGTCGGCAGTTTCCGACAAAGACACAATATGTAATCTGACCAATCATTCATATTTCAATCTTAACGGACATAAAAGCGGTAAAGTTACAGAAAATCACAAGCTGAAAATAAATGCAAATTTCTTCATACCGATAAATTCAAACCTCAATCCCACAGGAGAGATAACTCCCGTTAAGAATACATCGTTTGATTTTACCGAACCCAAGTTAATTGGAAATGGTATTGACAGAAAAAACGAGCAGATTGGTTTTGCAAACGGTATTGATCATATGTTTGTGCTGAATCATTCTGATGAAGAATTTGTGCTTGCAGCCGAAGCTGAGGGTATTGATAGCGGAATTACATTAAAATGCTCTACTTCTCAAAAAGGTGTTCATGTATATACAGCAAATTATGTCGATGTTTTGTCCAATATGGGAAAGGATTCAGCAACATACGGAGAAAATTCAGCGTTTTGTCTTGAAACCCAAGGCTTTCCCGATGCTGTAAATCACAAGACTTTTCCTACGACAATATTAAAAGCAAACGAAAACTATACACAAACTACGAAATATATTTTTGGTATAAACAAATAAAATAAGCTAATTTCTAACTCCTTTTAAAAATAAAATCTCTCTAAAATCAAGGACCGCCTATTTTCTTGGGTGGTCCTTGATTTTTAATCTATGAGAATGTTTCATGTTTTACAGTATTACACCGTCTTAAACATATTCTGTTTTAGCGGTTATGTGCAATTCTGCCTGAAAATCACCCTGTTCTGTTTGCACCGTAAAACCGGAACATTCCTCTTGCACGGCTGTTTTTACAAACTGCATTTTTCATTGCCGTATATTTTTTAGCGCTCTTTTTGCTTTTATATTAAAATACGCTTAGGATAGATTTCTTTACCCTCCGCATCAAATTCAAAATTTTCATTACCCCAACTTTTAAAAAAATAATCACTTTTCCCTAATATTTTATTACGATTAAGATCTTTACACTTGTCCCAAATATTTTTAAGTAGTTTTTGATCCATTGGGCAATGACAATACTTGAATATTTCTTTTAAAATTCTTGTGAACTTATTTTTTCATTAAATTGTAAATTCATAATGAAATACAGATACAAAAATCTTCTATAGGTAAGCCCACCCATAAGTCACTGAAATTGTACCAAAACAATAGATATTATGTTGTATTTGCTTTTTGTTTGTGATACAATTTAAAGCGAAAATAGCAACAGCCTTAATGATGTAGCAAGAATAATCGACCTTTCGGGTATAGAAGTTGCAAGCTATGTTTATGACGCTTGGGGCAACATAAAAGACACCCGAGGCGAGCCGACAATTCGAGAAATAAACCCGATTCGCTACCGTGGCTATGTTTACGACACCGAAACTTCACTCTATTATCTCCAAAGTCGCTACTACGATCCATTCACAGGAAGATTTTTGAATGCGGATGCTTATTGTGATACAATGTCAGGTTCTCCTTTAAGCACCAATATGTTCGCTTATTGTGAGAATGATTCTATTAATTACGCTGACTATGATGGATTTAGGATAACTGTAAATGTAAAGCGAACCAATAACAGCTATGTTTTAAAAGTCAAATTACCATGGAGTGACATTTCCAATTATTTTAATTATCTTGGTATAGCTTATGGAATGGTTGGACTTGTTGCATGTTTCATTCCTGAACCCGTAGTTCCTAAGGCTTTAGGTGTTGCTGCAGGAATAACTTCATTGGCTTCAGCTATTGCATCAACATTGATTTCTAATTACAAAAAAATAAAAGTATAAATTTTAAAATGTCATTTAATTATCAGAAAGTTAAAAAGACTGCGTATTTCTATATTATTAATACATGGTGGTTAAAAGTAAGAATAAGATTCACAGCCAAGTCAATACGAATATACAACTTGAAAGGGAGTGTTACATATTGAATCCTGTGTCAATATTTTTAGAAATTTTATTTTTATTTAGCTTAATAATATATATAGTATATGTATTTGTAATTAAAAAAGACTACTCTGTATCAAGAATTATTATCTTTGCAATCTTATTGTTGTCTTTTGTAATTAATATGTTACACTTGTTTTTTCAATAACATTTTTGCAAGATTTTATTCAAAATAATTTTAAAAAATTTAATAAAAAACTACCTAACGGTGGTGGTCGGCAAGGTCCTGGTGGATGGAAGATAGCAATAAATGTTGCGAAACATGCCGGAGTGATTTGAATTTATTGAATAAAGCGGGCAAAAGAATAGCCACCTTATGGGAAGATGGTAGTGTAAGGGGAAAATAAGATGAATACATCAGAAATATTAAAAGAAATGAATATTACCTTTGATGATGAAAAAGATAGTTTATTTGATTTCTTTTTAAAGCATAAGGAAACTAAAGTATTGGATATATTTCCAAAAACAATAAATGACAATGAAAAATATCGAACAGTTGAGGTGTTTTATCAAAAAGTTTTAGATCATTGTATGAAAAAGCAGGAGTTTGAAAACATAGAAAATCGTTTTTTATATTTTGTTAAGGTTTTATGGCTTTATAATGAAACCTATGTTAATATTCTTTCTCCTGAAATTTTTAATAATTATTATTATAAACGCAACAAGAAGATTTTAAAAAAGAATAGTATAGTGAACTTAAAGTCTATTGCCGGTACTGATAAATTTTTGTTGATCAAAGATAAAGATGTTTTAGGTTCAGCCTGTGTTATTGCAACTCGTGATATTTCTCCGGTTGTTTTTTATTTCAGAAATTCTAAAATCCTGTTTTTATTAAATGGATGCACAGGACTGCTTTATTATGGTTTTCCAAAAGATATCTTATTTACCAAACGAGTGGCAAATAATTGCTCATTGTATTTGCATAAAGCAGAGGCAAATAAATAGAAAAATAGCAATACTTAATTAATTGAAAAACTATTATTTCTATTAATAAGGTAAACATTTTTGCAACTTTCAATAAGGTTGGGTAGAACATTTGCGGTAAGGAGGCTCGAAAGAGTTTCCGTACTAGTTGATGGAATTGAATGGAACGGAAAAACAGGAAGGGAACATATAAAATCTTGGTATTAAAAGGTAGCATAGATGATTATGAATATTGATA
>ERZ772805.814-NODE-814-length-31691-cov-15.862846_pt1 | contig 31691 bp, 21 predicted proteins | sample MGYA00511344_ERZ772805 | MGnify/ENA primary metagenome ERZ772805 (study PRJEB29015, sample SAMEA2737730) | human gut metagenome | biome: human gut; feature: human-associated habitat; material: faeces | place: China | collected 2012 ...
GTTGCTCAGGTACTTAAAAAAAATATTTTATAATAGTGTTGCGGAATTAAGGTTAAAAAAGAATTCGGCGTGTTGATAAAAACGTTTCGGCGTTTGGATCAACACGCCGAAGCGTTTTTATTCTCTCATTTTCTCGGCCAGATACTGTCCCGTATACGAGGCGGCACATCGGGCGACTTCTTCCGGTGTACCGGCCACGACAAGATTACCGCCCTGATCTCCTCCTTCCGGTCCCAGATCGATGACATAGTCGGCACACTTGATGACGTCCATGTTGTGTTCGATAATCACGACGGTATGTCCGCGGCTGATCAGTGCATCGAAAGCCTCGAGCAGTTTCTTGATGTCGTGGAAATGAAGTCCGGTAGTCGGCTCATCGAACACGAAAATGGTTGGTTGTGCCTTTTCGATGCTCAGGAAATAAGCCAGCTTGACACGCTGGTTTTCACCTCCTGAAAGAGTGGATGACGACTGGCCCAGCTTGATGTATCCCAATCCCACTTCCTGCAGGGGCTCCAGGCGTTTCACGATCTTCTTCTGGTTGTGCTGGGTGAAGAACTCAACGGCCTGGTTAACCGTCATCTCAAGTATATCGTAAATGTTCTTTCCTTCGAATTTCACTTCCAGGGTATCGCTCTTGAAACGTTTGCCGTGACAGGACTCACATTCCAGTACCAGGTCGGCCATGAATTGCATCTCTACGGTCACCGTACCTTCTCCCTTACACTCTTCGCACCGTCCGCCTTCGGTATTGAATGAAAAATAGCCGGCGGTATAACCCATCTGTTTAGCCAGAGGCTGTTCCGCAAAGAGTTTCCGGATCTCGTCGTACGCCTTCACGTAAGTCACGGGATTGCTTCGGGAAGATTTTCCGATCGGGTTCTGATCAACAAATTCAATATCGTTCACCATCTTGATATCACCTTCCAGGGAGATGAATTCGCCCGGACGGTCACTGGCCTCACTATATTCGCGCTTGAGGGCCTTGTAGAAAATGTCACGTACCAGCGTACTTTTACCCGAACCGCTGACTCCTGTAACGACGGTCATGACATTGAGCGGGAAACGGACATCAATTCCTTTCAGATTGTTTTCGCGGGCTCCCTTGATCTCGATGAAGTTGTTCCAGGAACGGTGTGTTGCCGGTAGCGGAATGGTTTCTTCACCCAGCAGGTAACGGACGGTGTAACTGTTGCTTCCTTTCTTCAGGTCTTTCATGTCGCCCTGGTAGACAATTTCTCCACCCAGGCGTCCTGCTTTCGGACCGATGTCGATGATGTAGTCGGCCGCCCGGATGATTTCCTCATCGTGTTCCACGACGACAACCGTATTCCCGAGTTGTTGTAACTGGCGCAACACTTTGATCAGCTTGTCGGTATCCCGGCTATGCAGGCCGATGCTGGGTTCGTCGAGGATGTAGAGCGAACCGATCAGACTGCTTCCCAGAGAGGTGGCCAGATTGATGCGCTGGCTTTCTCCTCCCGAGAGCGAATTGCTCAGACGGTTGAGTGTCAGGTATCCCAGGCCAACGTCGGTCAGGAAGTTGAGCCGGTTGTTTATTTCATTCAGCAGACGCTTGGCGATGGCCTGATCGTGTTCGTCGAGCGTCAGGGTGCGGAAGAATTCCTTGAGACGGTAGACCGGCATTTCTACGAGCTCGGTAATGTTTCGTCCGCCCACCTTGATATAGTTGGCTTCTTTCTTCAGGCGTCCTCCGTGACAGGTCGGGCAGACGGTTTTTCCCCGGTAACGGGCGAGCATGACCCGGTACTGGATCTTGTACTGGTTTTCTTCAAGCATTTTGAAGAACGAGTCGATGCATACCTTTTCGCGCGGTCCGTGCCAGAGATAATCCTTCTGCTCCTGAGTCAGTTCATAGTAAGGAGTGAAGATCGGGAAGTCATGTGCCGGAGCTTCCCGCAGGAATTCGGAAAGCCATTCGCCCATTTTCTCTCCCCGCCAGCAGATAACGGCTCCGTCGTAGACACTCAGGGCGCGGTTGGGGATGACGAGATGTTCATCGATGCCGATGATTTTTCCGAAGCCTTCGCAGGTGGGGCAGGCTCCGATCGGCGAATTGAATGAAAACATCTGGTCGCTGGGTTCCTCGAACTTGATTCCGTCCGCTTCAAACTTGGTGCTGAAACGATGAAGCTGAGTCTGTCCGTCGGGCAGGTAGAAACGCAGGAGACAGGCTCCGTCGCCTTCATACATGGCCGTTTCGGCGGAGTCGGTCAGACGGCTGACGGCATCCTTCGTGTCGTCACAACTCATGCGGTCCACCAGCAGGTAGATCTGGTCATCGGGCTGATAGGTATATTCTTCGATGCGGATCATTTCTCCGTTTACCTCCAGACGGGTGAACCCCTGCTTCATGTCCATGTCAATCTGTTCGGCTACGGTACGTCCTTCGCGCGGAAGAATCGGAGTGAGTACGGTGTAGCGGGTTCCTTTCGGATAGGAGAGCATGCAATGGACGATATCCTCCGGGCTGTCTTTCTTCACCAGTTGTCCGCTTACGGGCGAATAGGTTTTTCCGATACGGGCAAACAGAAGGCGCAGATACTCGTAGATTTCGGTGGAGGTTCCGACGGTGGAACGCGGGTTCCGGCTCACTACCTTCTGTTCGATGGCAATGGCGGGCGGAATGCCTTTGATAAAGTCACATTCAGGCTTGCTCATTCTTCCGAGGAACTGGCGGGCATACGAGGAAAGGCTTTCCACATAGCGCCGTTGTCCTTCGGCATAGAGCGTGTCGAACGCCAGCGAGGATTTTCCCGAGCCCGACAATCCGGTGATAACCACCAGCTTGTTGCGCGGGATATCTACGTCAATGTTTTTCAGGTTGTTGACTTTAGCTCCTTTGATGGATATATAGTTACTTTCAGCCATGTTCGTTTTTCGTTTAGATGAGTGTACAAAGATAGCGATTTTTGGCTATCTTTGCGGCTCGAAGCAATCGAAATCGACAACAAATGCTAAATATGAAATTAAGAATCTTACTTGTAGTCTTGATGACATGGATGGGGGCCTTCTGCCTGTCGGCCCAGTCCCGATATCCCAAGCGTGAATTCCGCGGAGCGTGGATACAATGTGTGAACGGCCAGTTCCAGGGTATGCCGACCCAGAAAATGAAGCAGACACTGATCAGTCAGCTCGATAATCTGAAGGGTGCCGGAATCAATGCCATAATCTTTCAGGTGCGTGCCGAGGCCGATGCCTTGTACCGTTCCAGCTACGAGCCCTGGAGCCGTTTTCTGACGGGTGTTCAGGGAAAAGCCCCGCAACCCATGTGGGATCCTCTCCAGTTTATGGTGGAAGAATGTCACAAGCGCGGCATGGAGTTGCATGCCTGGATCAATCCTTACCGGGCACAGACCAAGGGAACGACGGCTCTTTCGCCCATGCATCCTTATAACCGCTATCCGGAACTCTTTGTCCGCTATGCCGGCCAGCTTTACTTTGATCCGGGATATCCTGAATCGCGGAAATACATTTGCAAGATTGTACGTGACATCGTGACGCGTTATGACATTGATGCCATTCATATGGATGATTATTTCTATCCTTATCCGAATCCGGGCGAGGAATTTCCGGATGATGTAAGTTTCGCGGCTTACGGAAGAGGATTTACAAACCGTGCCGACTGGCGCCGTGACAATGTGAACGTACTGATCAAGGAAATTCACGAAACGGTACGCGCCTGCAAGCCGTGGGTGAAGTTTGGTGTATCGCCTTTCGGTATTTACCGCAACCAGAAGAATGATCCGAACGGAAGTGCAACCCGCGGACTCCAGAACTATGATGATTTGTATGCCGATGTCCTGTTGTGGGTAAACAACGGATGGGTGGACTATAACATTCCGCAGATCTATTGGGAAATCGGACATCCGGCGGCCGATTATGATACGCTTATCCGCTGGTGGGCGAAACATTCGGCAGCCCGTCCTCTCTTTATCGGACAGGATGTGGTACGCACCGTGACGAAAGCCGACCTTCAGAATCCCCAGCAAAGCCAGATTCCGGCCAAGTATCGTTTGCAACGTTCGTTGCCTACGGTTCAGGGAAGTTGTCAGTGGTATGCGGCCGCCGTGGTGGAGAACCGCGGACATTACCGTGATCTGCTGGTGAGCGAATACCACAAGTATCCGGCGCTGATTCCGGTTTCACCCTTCATGGACGACAAGGCACCGGGTAAAGTGAAGAAGCTGAAGCCTGTCTGGACGGAAGACGGCTACATCCTGTTCTGGACCGAACCGAAAGCCAAGACGGAAATGGATAAGGCTGTTCAGTATGTCATATACCGTTTTAACAACAAGGAAAAGGTAGATTTGCATGATCCGTCTCATATTGTTGCCATTACGCGCGACAATTTCTACAAACTTCCTTACGAGAGCGGCGACGTGAAGTATCAGTATGTGGTGACGGCACTCGACCGCCTGCATAATGAGTCGAAAGCCGTAAAGAAGAAAGTCAAACTCTGATTCGCTTCACTATGGAGAATGATGATAGGAAATGGGAGATTCTCCAGAGCGAGTATCTCATCAAGCGCCCCTGGCTTACGGCACGACGTGACCGGGTGCGCCTGCCCAATGGGGTGATCAACGACGAGTATTATGTCCTTGAATACCCCGACTGGGTCAATGTGATTGCCATTACGAAAGAAGGAGATTTCCTGATGGAACGCCAGTACCGGCACGGTCTGCAATGGACGGGTTATGAACTTTGTGCCGGAGTGTGCGAGGCTGGTGAAGATCCGCTGGAATCTGCCCGCCGCGAGCTTTATGAAGAAACAGGTTATGCCGGAGGGGAATGGGTGAAGCACATGACGATTTCCGCAAACACGAGTACCATGACGAATCTTTGTCATTGCTTTGTGGCAACGGGAGTGGAGCGTGTATCCGGCCAGCATCTGGAAGAAACGGAGGATATTTCGGTTCATCTCCTTTCGGTGGACGAGGTACGCCGCCTGCTTACGGGCAATGAGATCCGCCAGGCGCTGATGGCTGCTCCTTTATGGAAATACTTTGCAGAACATCATTTGCTGTAAAATAAGACAGGGGCGGAGCATAATGTTCCGTCCTGTGTTATTTGAATAAAATAGAAGGGGGTAGTGGAGCATACCGGACTCGAACCGGTCACCTCGACACTGCCAGTGTCGCGCTCTAGCCAGATGAGCTAATGCCCCTTGTCTGAATTTCTTCGCGAAGATAAGGCATGAATCGATTTCCGGCAATGATTCCTGCTTTTTTCTTTTCTTGTGAAACAATATTTAACAAAACTGAAAGTTATGGATATACAGATTCGAAAAGCCCTGCCGGCTGATCTGGATGTATTGATGGATATCTTTGAGGTGGCACGCCGTTTCATGCAGGCCACCGGCAATCCGAACCAGTGGATCAACGGCTATCCCGGACGCGAACTGATGGAGCGTGAAGTGGAAGCCGGACATTGCTTTGTGTGCATCGATGACCGGCAGGAAATCATCGGTACTTTTTGCTTTATTTTGGGTGAAGATCCCACCTACGCTTACATTGAGGACGGCTCCTGGCCCGATCAGGAACCTTATGGAGTGATTCACCGGCTGGCTTCCCGGGGCACTTGTCCGGGAGTGGCTGAGGCTTGCGTCCGCTGGTGTGCCGGTCAGGGAGTCCATCTTCGGGCAGATACTCATGCCGATAACCGCGTCATGCAGCATATTCTGGAGAAGCAGGGCTTCGTAAGATGCGGAATTATCTATGTGGCCAACGGTACTCCGCGCATTGCTTATCAGCGCGGATAGGATCATTTTTCTAAATAAGTCTTAATTGATAAATATTTTCCGCCGGAAATTTTTTCTAATTGCAATAATTTATTTCCTTTGCAAAAAGTTTCCATTAGAAATTAAATATTTATCAAGATAGATTATGAAATACGTCATTATTGGAGGGGTGGCCGGTGGAGCCACGGCGGCGGCACGCATCCGTCGCAAAACGGAAAAGGCAGATATCATTCTGTTTGAACGGGGTGAATACATTTCGTATGCCAATTGCGGATTACCTTATTATATAGGAGGTGTTATTGAAGAGCGGGAGCGTTTGTTTGTCCAGACTCCCGAAGCCTTCGGCAAGCGTTTCAACATCGATGTACGTACCCGTTCGGAAGTGACGGGTATTGATACCGCCGGAAAGCAGGTAACCGTCCGTACGTCCGAAGGCCGGGTGTACACGGAAAGCTATGACAAGCTGCTTCTTTCACCGGGTGCGTCTCCGGTGCGTCCTCCTCTTCCCGGAATTGAAAGCCGGGGAATTTTTACCTTGCGCAATGTGAACGATACCGACCGCATCAAGCAATACATGAACGAGCATGCGGTGAAGCGTGCCGTCATTGTGGGAGGAGGTTTTATCGGACTGGAGATGGCTGAGAATCTTCATCATGCCGGAGCTGAAGTATCCGTTGTGGAAATGGCAGATCAGGTGATGGGCCCCATCGACTATTCCATGGCTGCTCTGGTTCACGAGCACCTGCTTCAGAAAGGAGTGAAACTCTATCTGAAACAGGCCGTCGAGTCATTCGAGGAAACTTCACAAGGGCTGGCCGTGCATTTCAAGTCGGGTGTCCGTCTGGAAGCCGATCTTGTGATCCTTTCCATCGGCGTACGTGCCGAAACCCGGCTGGCCGAGCAAGCCGGTCTGAAACTGGGGGAAATGAAGGGTATCTACGTGGACGAATATCTGATGACTTCCCAGTCTGATGTCTATGCCGTTGGCGATGCCATTGAATATCCGCATCCGATTACCGGTAAGCCCTGGCTGAACTTTCTGGCAGGTCCGGCCAACCGCCAGGCACGTATCGTGGCCGACAACATGGTGTTTGGAAACCGCATCAAGTACGAGGGATCCGTGGGTACTGCCATTGCCAAGGTATTCGATATGACCGTTGCTTCTACGGGACTTCCCGCCAAACGCCTGAAACAATTCCAGTTGCCTTATCTTTCGGCTACCATCCATTCCGGTTCTCATGCCGGTTATTATCCCGGTTCGCTTCAGATGGATATCAAGATCACTTTCTCGCCGGAGGACGGACGTCTCTACGGAGCGCAGATCGTGGGGTATGACGGAGTAGACAAACGGATTGATGAATACGCCCTTGTAGTAAAACGCGGAGGTACGGTCTATGACCTGACGGAGCTGGAGCATGCATATGCACCTCCATTCTCTTCGGCCAAAGATCCGGTAGCCGTATCGGGCTACGTAGCCGGCAATATCCTGAGCGGAAAGATGACTCCCCTTTACTGGCGGGAACTTCGTGATGCCGACCTGAGCGGAGTGACACTGGTGGACGTGCGTACCGCCGATGAATATGCACTTGGCCGTATCCCGGGAGCCGTGAATGTGCCCCTTGACGACCTTCGTGCCCGTCTTTCGGAAATCCCGGCCGACAAGCCCGTATGGCTGTATTGCGGAGTAGGTCTGCGCGGGTACCTTGCTTCGAACATCCTCAAGGAAAACGGTTACAAGGAAGTACGCAATCTGATCGGTGGTCTGAAAACCTACAAGGCGGCCATCGCTCCCTTGCCTTCCCCCGAAGATTATGCTCCCACCTGCGGAGGTGGCTGTTCTGCTCCGAAGGAAAATACAGAATGCCGGCCGGCCAGGGTGCTGAAACTGGATGCTTGCGGACTCCAGTGTCCGGGACCGGTTCTGAAACTCAAGCAACACATGGATAACCTGAAGCCCGGTGAGCGTCTGGAAGTTTCGGCTACGGATGCCGGATTCCCGCGCGACGCCGAAGCCTGGTGCCGGTCGACGGGCAACCGCTTCCTTTCGAAGACGTCCGGCAAGGGAGTATATCAGGTCGTAGTGGAAAAAGCAGCATGCGGATCAGTTCCGTCCGTTCCGTCGGAAGGTGATAAAGGAAAAACTTTTATTCTTTTTAGCGATGACCTTGATAAAACTTTAGCTACCTTTGTGCTGGCTAACGGCGCGGCGGCTACCGGACGGAAAGTGACGATCTTCTTCACTTTCTGGGGACTGAATGCCATTAAGAAAGAACGTAAGCCCCACGTACGGAAGGACTTCTGGGGGCGGATGTTCGGATGGATGCTTCCGGCCGATTCACGGAAACTCGGACTTTCAAAAATGAATATGGGAGGAATCGGTGCCCGGATGATGCGTTTCCTGATGAAAGAAAAGGGGATTGACTCGCTGGAAACGCTCCGTCAACAGGCCATTGACAACGGAGTGGAATTCATTGCCTGCCAGATGTCGATGGACGTAATGGGAATCAAACGTGAAGAATTGCTTGATTCCGTGAGTGTCGGTGGGGTGGCCACCTACATGGAGCGCGCCGAACAGGCCAATGTCAACTTGTTTATTTGATTGTATGGAGAAAATTACTTGTATATGTGTGATGAGAGAGCTTTTCCAGGCTCTCTCTTTACTGGAGTCCCGTTTGTTGGAAAGCCACGGCATTTCGTTGAACGAGGCGGTGGTCCTGTGTAGTGTCGGCACGGAAACCGTGACGGCAAGCACCATTGTGAGCCGCACCGGAATGACTCCTTCGCATGCTTCGAAGGTGATCCGCATGGCCGAAGAAAAGGGCATGCTTGAACGTACACCGGGGACAAAGGACAAGCGCCAGATGTATTTTGTTCTTACCGGCAAGGCAAAGACCTGTCTGGCCGGTATTCGTGAGCAGGGAGTGGAAATTCCGGAGATGCTTGCTCCCCTGTTTCGGGAACATCAGGTTTGAGAAAGGAGACAAAGGATATGGCTAAACATAAATTCCAGTTGGAAGTGCCCGGCGGAGCAGACCGGGTATTGCTTCATACCTGTTGCGCACCCTGTTCGTCGGCCATCATCGAATGTCTGATGCAACACGGAATTCGCCCTACCATCTATTATTGCAATCCCAACATTTATCCGCGGGAAGAATACCTCATCCGCAAGGACGAGTGTACCCGTTATGCCCTTTCCCTGGGGCTGGAGATTGTGGATGCCGATTACAACCATGAAGCCTGGCTGGAAGCCATGCGGGGGCTGGAGCAGGAACCCGAACGCGGAGGCCGGTGTCTGAAATGTTTCCGCCTGCGTCTGCTCGATACGGCCCGTTATGCCCATGAACACGGCTTCTCGCTCATTACTACCACACTGGCTTCTTCGCGCTGGAAAAGCCTTGACCAGATCAATGAAGCCGGACGATATGCCGTGTCCGTCTATCCCGATGTCATCTGGTGGGACCAGAACTGGCGGAAGGGCGGACTGAGCGAGCGTCGCCTGGCCATTATCCGCGAATACGGCTTCTACAACCAGCAATATTGCGGATGTGAGTTCAGCATACGGGCTTCTCAGGCTCGATAGGAACCGTATTCTCCTTGTAGGCGGCAAATCCTTTTACTTTGACCCGCTCTTTTTTCTCTTCTTCGCTTCCGGTGGCCGAGCCCAGCTGGTTCAGGTTATCCTTGATGGCATTGTGCGTATCGAAGAAATAGTCGAGCAACATCTTCATGTGCTCCTCCAGTTCTCCTTCGTTGGGCGAGAAGAAAGTATGGCAACGCGAGTGCAGACCGATGGTCTTTTCGTCTTCGTCCACCATGTAGACGGTTGTAACGAGTGAGTTGACATTCACCGCATTGATCACTTCCTTCAGGACGGGGAGCGCCTCATTGTCCACATTGATGGAGCCCCACCACGGGTTCCAGATCATGATGAAGCGGTTTTCTTCCTCGGCGGCGATGTAGAAGTCATCTCCCTGGTATTTGAAGGTCACGTGTCCTTCCTCATTGATTTCGGGCTGGCATCCTATTTTTTTCAGGACACTGATCACCAGTTTCTGGGTGGAAATATTGTCCAGCTCGTCGCGTGTCATCCGTTCGATGTGATCCAGCCGTTTGCGGCGTTCGTGCATGAATCGCATGAGAAACAGGACTATGGGCCACAGGGCCAGAGCTATGACGGCAATCAGAATGGTAACGTCGGTAATGTTGTTCATGGCAGATTTGATTTTGGTTCTGCTTATAAAGTTAGGAAAATAAACGATAGATGTAACATCTCTCATTAGTTATTAGACTTTTTTAAAGGTCGCAGGAGCAGTAAAACGACATTCTTTTTGTTTTATATACGAAACAATAAAAAACTGGACTTATGAGAGGTATGATTGTAATAATGCTGATGGCTTTGTCCGTAGTGGCAGGGCAGGCACAGGAAACCCGGGAACTGACCCGGCAGGAAAAGAAAGAAATGCAGGCACGTCTGGACAGCTTGCTCTATGTGGAGGCAGAAGAGGCGGTCAATGCCCGTGCCTTTACGCTGGAAGCCGACAAGGTGATGTTCAAGTATGGCGAAACGGCCTACGTTACGTCGACCACGAACTTTGTTTCCGTGAAAGGCGACGATGCGGTGGTGCAGGTAGCTTTCAATGTGCCGGTAAGCGGTCCTAACGGACTGGGAGGAGTCACCGTCGACGGTTCTGTATCCAGCTATGAAGTGGAGAAAGACAAGCGCGGCAACCTGCTTCTGACGATGAACGTGATGGGTACCGGTATTTCGGCCCGTGTGGATATTACGCTTTACAAGGGAAGCAACGAGGCATCGGTGACCATAACACCCAACTTCAACTCAAACCGGATGACGTTGAGCGGACAGATTGTACCGATAGAGAAAAGTAAAGTATTTAAAGGACGTTCCATCTGACGGAGGTCACCTGAGTGACAATTTCCGTACCGGGTACGAACCTGTTAATGATAAGGAGAAAGAAGTATGAAAAAAATGTTATTCCTGGCTTGCATGGCGCTTACTCTGGCTGCCTGCGAGAAAGATCCGGACATGAACCAGCTGGATGCAGATCTGGTGGTCTATACGGATCATGACAATAATGCCGCTTTCGACGGCTATAAGACCTATTTCCTTCCGGACAGTATTCTGGAGGCGGGAGGATACAAAGCATCCTACTGGAAGGATGAGAACGCGAAAGCCCTCGTCGATGCGGTGGCCCAGCAGATGGATAGCCGCGGCTATACCCGTCTGACAGATCCGGAGAAGAAAGATCAGGCCGATGTGGGCGTGCAGCTCTCATACGTGGCACAGACGAATCATGTGGTTTCCTATCCCAGTTATGGCGGATGGTGGGACTATGGATTCTGGGGGCCCTGGTGGGGAGGCTGGTATTATCCGTATCCCGTGAGCTATTCTTACGACACTCAGACCATGCTGATTGAAATGGTTGATCTGACGAAAAAGGACACTTCGGAAGTGAAGAAGCAGGACATTCCCGTGGTATGGTATGTCAGCATGTCCGGATTCATGTATGGCAACGGACGCGTCAACCAGCAGTTGTTGCTGGACGGTGTGAACCAGGCCTTTGAGCAGTCACCCTATATACAATCGAACAAATAAAGGAGGAAAACAACATGAAAACGATCTATACATATTTAAAGAGAGTAGTGCTGGCAGGCTGTATGCTTGCCGGAGCTGCTGCTCCAACCTTCGCACAATGGGATTCCAGCAAAGCCCATCTGATAGTAGACTGGCAGATGAATGCTCCGTTCTCGACCGGTTATGCCGACAAGATCAGCGGATGGGGTATGAACTTTGAAGGTCTGTACGACGTGACTCCGCGCTGGTCAGTAGGTGCCTTTGTGATGTACCACACCAACCACCGTTATATCGGCCGTCAGACCCTGCAATTGTCACCGACGGAATCGCTGACCACCGATCAGCAACGTTCGGCTTTCCAGCTTCCTTTCGGTGTGTCAACGGCCTACACCCTGTGTCAGGGCAATTATGTCCGTCCGTATATCGGTGCGAAAGTCGGAGCTGTGTTTGCCCGTAACACCACTTACTTTTCTTCCACAGGCGTGTATGACGAAGCGTGGGGATTCTACGTGTCACCCGAAATCGGCCTGCGGATCTATCCGGTTCCCGGCAAACGTTTCGGGTTCCATGTGGCCGGCTATTACAGCTATGGTACCCAGCACACGAAAACCCTGACCTGCGATATCGAAGGACAAAGCAATGCGGGTTTCCGTGTGGGTGTGATCTTCTGATCACTATGATCTGAATATTTCTGTTAATTGAATATATTTTTCTCGTTTTTCAACAGAGGGGTGGGGGTTGTGAAATTCTCACCCTTCGCCTTTTTGGAACGTGACGGTGATCCGCTTATTTTATGGATGATTCTCTCTCTGATTACCAATGATTTATAATCATACTAAGAGTGCCTTTACAACGACCGCACGATTGGGCCCCAACGACCGCACGATTGGGCCTCAACGACCGCATAATTCAGCCCTAACGACCGCACGATTCGGTTGTATTGAATAGAGGGTTAAGAAGGATCTGGGCTAGCAGTGTTTTTCTTTAAAACAATGTAGAGAGTAAGGTTGTAAAGGAGTTTTCAAATTAAATATCTGTCTGCAAAAAAAAGTCTGCTGCATACATTCTTGAATGACATTTCTGATTAATTGTATTTTGTTTCAGGAATGTTGTTCGTGATGCGTGTAGCAGACTTATGAAATAAAACTTTTTATATCGTTTTATGCTTTAAAATCCGGTTCTTACCGTGCCTGTATGCGGGTGATTTCTCCGATGTACAGGGTATATTCTTTCGACGGATCAATGGACTGGTTAAGTGATTTCAGTTCTTCGGCCGACATTTTCTGGGTAGTAGATTTCCGGCATTCGATAACCACGGCAGGCTCGGTGCCCCGGGCGGTATAGAACGAAATGCGGTAGGTGTCGTTGTGTTCCATCAGGGTGCTGGCTGCATAACGGCTCTGGTCGATGAGCAGGTAGGAAACGTTCTTGTTGAACATCTGTCCGAATCCTCCCCAGTTTTCGGCTTTGATGTCGATAACTTCATCGTTGGCCGTAAGGGTGATGCGTCCGTCTTTGGTCATTTCGTTCAGGTTGGCCGGAAGCTGGGCAAAGCTGATGTCCTGAAGCTTGCCTGAAGGAGTTGCCAAAGACGGAGTTGCCGGTACGACAGGGGTTGCAGGTATGGCGGGAGCGGCAAGTGCTGCCTGTCCCAGTGCGTTGGTGGCCGCGAGGAAAAGCTCGTCTTTCAGGTCGATGGTTTCGCGTCTGAATTTGCCGCAGATGGGAGCCAGCTTGGTCTGTTTCTTGTTCAGTGCCATTTTGTCGTTGATCCACTCTTCGGCGGTATATTTTTCGCCTCCGTCGCGGGCTTCGTCATACCAGTAGCGGATGCGGCTCATGGTCAGCAGACATTGTCCGTCGCCGGCTTTTGCCGTGAGCTGGTAGTAGACCCGGGTGCGGTCGAGCGAAAGGGCCGTAGAGGAGAATACCATCCATTCTTCGGCCGATGCGGCGATGTCTCCGTCTTCCTTGTTGGTGTAGACTACGCGGCTCTGCATGCCGTCTTCGGGCTGGAAGCGTTCGTTGGCCCAGTCGAGCATACGCTGGTAAATTTCATCTTTTGAGAGTCCGGGAGCGTTGATTTCCCGGGTGAAGGTAATTTTTCCGTCTTCATAGGTAAGTGCGCCTGCCAGGTATTTGGGATCGGAGTTGTTTTTCTCCTTGTTGTCTTTCGCGATGGCGAACAGAGGAAGGCAGGCCAGAAGGATCAGTAAGATTTTTTTCATGGTTTTCTCTATTTAACTTTGCACAAAGATAGAAAATAAAAAAGAGAAGCAGTTTTCTGCTTCTCCTTTTTTGTTATTTTAAGACAATGTCTTTATTTTACGGGGATCTTGTCGATACGTGCCTGATGACGTCCTCCTTCGAAAGCGGTGTTGAAGAATTCGGTCATGATCTGGTCGGCGGTTGCTGTATCGATAAATCTTCCGGGCATTACGAGCACATTGGAGTCATTGTGCTGGCGGGCAAGCCGGGCGATTTCGGGGATCCAGCAGAGTGCGGCGCGTATTCCCTGGTGTTTGTTGAGGGTCATGCTGATTCCTTCTCCACTTCCGCAGATGGCGATGCCCGGATAGCATTCGCCTGCTTCTACGGCTTCGGCCAGCGGGTGAGCGAAGTCGGGATAGTCGCAGCTGGCGGTTGAGTAGGTACCGAAATCTTTATATTCCCATCCTTTTTGTTCCAGCCATTGTTTCACGAATTCTTTCAGTTCGAATCCGGCATGGTCGGAAGCCAATCCTATTGTTTTCATCAGAACATTGCTTTTACTTGGTTATACACATTTTCGGCGTTGAAGCCTAATTTTTCATCCAGTACCTTGTAGGGAGCTGAGAAGCCGAAAGAGTCGAGTCCCCATACTTTTCCGTTGGCTCCTACCAGTCCTTCCAGGTTGACGGGAAGTCCGGCGGTAAGGCCGAATACTTTGACTCCGGCGGGGATGATGCTTTCCTGATATTCTTTGCTCTGGCTCCGGAAGAGTCCTTCGGAAGGTACGGATACGATACGTGTCTTGATACCGTCCTTGTGGAGGAGTTCGGCTCCGGCTACGAGGGTAGACACTTCTGATCCGGATGCTATGAGGATCACGTCGGGAGTACCTTCAGAGTCGCTTACGATGTAAGCTCCCCTGGCTGCTTCGGCGTAGTTGGTTCCTGCGGGCAGGCTGTTGACGTTCTGGCGTGAGAAGATCAGGCCGGTAGGGGTGTCGGTATTTTCCATGGCGAGCTTCCAGCATACGGTAGTTTCGTCCACATCGGCGGGACGGAGTACGAGCATGGAGTTCTTGCCGTCGTGGTTCTTGATTTTTTCCATCAGGCGGATCTGTGCTTCCTGTTCTACGGGCTGGTGGGTAGGTCCGTCTTCACCTACACGGAAAGCATCGTGTGACCAGATGAACTTCACGGGAAGTTTCATGAGTGCGGCCATACGGATGGCAGGTTTCATGTAGTCGGAGAATACGAAGAAGGTTCCGCAGGCGGAGATCACACCTCCGTGGAGGGTCATACCGATACAGCAGCATGCCATGGTGAGTTCGGCTACTCCTGCCTGGAGGAATGCGCCGCTGAAGTCGCCCTTGGCGAAGGCATGGGTTTTGTTGAGGAATCCTTCGGTCTTGTCGGAGTTGGAAAGGTCGGCTGATGAACAGATCATGTTGGGCACCTGTTCGGCAAGCAGGCCGAGTACTTTGGCCGATGCGTTGCGGGTAGCGTCGCCTGCCTTCTGTTCGATGGAGTTCCAGTCGATGCGTGGAGCCTTTCCGCTGAACCATTCAGCCTGTTGTGCGGCTTTTTCAGGGTTGGCTTCTGCCCAGGCCTGTTCTTCGCGGTGGCGCTCAGCTACGATGGCTTTCAGTTCTTCCTCGCGGCGGGCATACATTTCTTTCACGTCGTCGAAGATTACGAACGGGTTTTCCAGGTCTCCTCCCAGGTTGAGGATGGTGTTCTTGTAAGCATCTCCTCCCAGGGGTGCTCCGTGGGTTTTGCAACTGTGTTCGTAAGAAGTATTGTCGGCCTTGCGTGCGCCTTTACCCATGATGCATTTACCGATGATCAGAGTCGGACGCTGGTTTTCGGCTTTGGCTTCGTCGAGAGCCTGGCGGATCTGCTGGCAGTCGTTTCCGTTTATTTCGATGACGTGCCATCCCCAGGAGCGGTATTTCATGGCGGTATCTTCCGTCATGACTTCTCCGGTCTCTGTCGAGAGCTGGATGTCGTTGGCGTCATAGAACATGATCAGGTTGTCCAGTCCCAGATGTCCGGCAATACGTCCTCCACCCTGGGATATTTCTTCCTGTATGCCTCCGTCGGAGATGTAGGCATAGATGGTTTCTTTTTCAAAAGTAGGATTTCCGGTGCGTGCAGCCAGGAATTTGGCGGCGATGGCAGCTCCGATGGCGAAGACATGGCCTTGTCCCAGCGGACCGGAAGTGTTTTCGATGCCTCGCATAACGTCTACTTCGGGATGTCCCGGAGTGGGTGATCCCCATTGGCGCAGGTTTTTCAGTTCATCCATGGTGAACTTGCCCGTTATGGCGAGCTGTGCGTACAACATGGGCGACATGTGTCCCGGGTCAAGGAAGAACCGGTCGCGTCCTTCCCATTTTGGGTTGGCGGGGTCATATTGCAGATATTCTGCATACAGGACATTGATGAAGTCAGCTCCACCCATGGCACCACCCGGATGGCCGGACTTTGCTTTTTCTACCATTGCAGCAGCCAGGATACGGATGTTGTCGGCTGCGTGATTCATTAATGTGTTATCGTTCTTCATTTGTTAAAATGTTATTTCTTTTGCAAAGATAGTAATTTTTGGACGTTTCATTGCTATTTTCCGCTAAACTTGTCCCGAAATCTGCATTTCTTGTCGGGGTGTTCAGGGGGATTGAAGAATTTCCGGAGGGAATGGAGATAGCCGTTGCGGGGTCATTGTATGGGCGGCTTTATAATAATATAGGTAATGGGGATGGAATTGATTTATGTCATTAAATCTGAATTTTCTTTGTTTATGTTATATATTTGTTTGTATTTCGTTTATTATGTGATAAATTGATATAAATACATTGTGTTAAGTAATAAAATGAAATTTACGATATTCCATTCTTCATTTTCTTTTCTGAAAATCGGTTTCTCTCTTTGCTTTATGAAAGATGACTTCTAATTTTGTGGACAAATAAAAAGTGAAAACAGAAATTCAGTTTGAAAATGAAAGAGAAAGTCGTAAAACAGCAATATTATGTCAGAAATGGTGGTTCCGGATATAATCGCTCTTTCTGTATGTCGGAAGGCTTGTATGATGCGTCGTACGAACATGATGCATGCGGGGTGGGAATGATTGTAAACATTCATGGCATCAAATCTCATGCATTGGTTGATTCGGCTTTGACGGTGCTGGAGCATATGAAGCACCGGGGAGCAGAGGGAGCCGACAACAAGACGGGTGACGGAGCGGGTATTTTGCTTCAGATTCCTCACGAGTTTATTCTTCTTCAGGGGATTCCTGTACCCGAGCAGGGGGCATATGGAACGGGGCTGGTGTTTCTCCCCCGGGATCCTTCTTCACGGGAAGAGATTCTGAAGGTGATGGCTTCTGAGTTCGAAGCCGGAGATTTGCAGATGATGCCTTTGCGTGAGGTTCCTGTGCGTTCGTCCATACTGGGAGAAGCTGCCCGTGCGTCCGAGCCTGTTATCTGTCAGATTTTTGTTCGTGGAACTCTGAGAGGTGATGAGCTTGAACTTGCTCTTTATCGGGCTCGCAAGCGGATTGAACGGCGCGTGGCTCATCAGGACTTTTATATTGTTTCTTTGTCTTCACGGCTGATTGTCTACAAGGGGATGCTTTCGTCTGTTCAGCTTCGGGAGTATTTCTGCGATCTGAGTCATCCTTGTTTTACGAGCGGACTGGCCATTGTTCATTCCCGTTTCAGTACCAATACCTTGCCGGCATGGAGTCTGGCACAACCTTTCCGTCTGCTTGCTCACAACGGCGAGATCAATACGATCCGGGGAAACCGCGGATGGATGGAGGCCCGCGAAAGTGTGCTTTCCAGTTCCCATCTGGGAGATGTGGCCGACATACGTCCTATTCTTCAGCTGGGCATGAGCGACAGTGCTTCACTTGACAATGCGCTTGAGTTTTTCTTTCATTCCGGACTGAGCCTTCCTCATGCCATGGCGATGCTCGTGCCTGAATCGTTCAATAGCAAGAATCCGATCAGTGATTCTCTGAAGGCTTTCTATGAATATCATTCCATTCTGATGGAACCGTGGGACGGACCGGCCGCCATTCTTTTCAGTGACGGACGTTATGCCGGAGGTATGCTTGACCGTAACGGACTCCGTCCTGCCCGCTATCTGATTACCCGTGATGATACGATGGTGGTAGCGAGCGAAGCCGGAGTGCTTGCCATTGATCCGGCAGAGATCCGTGAGAAGGGACGTCTCCAGCCTGGTAAGATTCTGATGGTTGATACGCGTGAGGGACGGGTGTATTATGATGCCGAACTCAAGGAGAGTCTGGCCGGTGAGCATCCTTACCGGAGCTGGCTTGAAGCCAACCGCATTGAGCTGGATGCCTTGCGTAGCGGACGTAAGGTTCCGGTTTCCGTTGACGACTATTCCCGCCGTCTGCGTGCTTTCGGCTATACCCGTGAGGATATCTCCAAGACTCTGGTTCCCATGTGTGTCAATGGCATGGAACCTACCGCATCCATGGGTAATGATGCACCTCTGGCTGTTCTTTCACGTCGTCCCCAGCTTCTTTTCAGCTATTTCCGCCAGCAATTTGCTCAGGTGACCAACCCTCCCATTGATCCCATTCGTGAGGAACTGGTCATGTCACTTACCGAATATATCGGTGCCGTGGGAAGCAATATTCTCCAGCCTGCCGAGAGTCATTGCAAGATGGTTCGTCTGCCTCATCCGGTGCTTACCAATGCCCAGCTTGATTTGCTTTGCCATATCCGTTACAAAGGATTTGATGCAGTCCGCCTCCAGATGGTTTTCGACGCTTCCCGCGGAGAGGATGGCTTGCGCGAAGCTCTTGATGACCTTTGCCGCAGGGCGGAAAAGGCCGTTGATGACGGAGCCAACTATATCGTGCTTACCGACCGGGGAATTGATGCCGCTCATGCGCCCGTTCCTTCTCTGCTGGCCGTAAGTGCGGTTCATCACCATCTGATCGGTGTCCAGAAGCGTGTCCAAACCGCGCTGATTGTTGAAAGCGGAGAGATCCGTGAGGTGATGCATGCTGCTCTCTTACTTGGTTATGGTGCGAGTGCCATCAATCCTTATATGGCTTTTGCCGTGCTTGACAGTCTGGTGGCCCGGGGGGAAGTCCAGCTCAACTATGAAACCGCCGAAAAGAACTATGTACGCGCCCTGTGCAAGGGACTTTATAAGATTATGAGCAAGATGGGTATCAGTACCATCCGCTCTTACCGCGGAGCGAAGATTTTCGAAGCCGTGGGTGTAGGAGCCGAACTCCTGCGTGATTATTTTGGAACCTCGGTGTCTACCATCGGAGGTATTGGTCTGAAGGAAGTGGCCCATGATTGTCTGGCTTTCCATCAGGCAGCCTGGTCTGAAGGAGAAAGTGATCATCCGGCCGGTGAAGAAACTCCCTGTGAGGATAGCCTGCCCGATATCGGTCAGTTTGCATATCGCAAGGGAGGTGAGAAACACGCCTGGACACCTTCGGTAATCAAAGCTCTGCAAGTGGCTACCCGTCTGGGAAGTTATACCAAGTTTAAGGAATTTACCGCGATGGTTGACCGGAAAGAAGAACCTTTGTTCCTGCGTGATTTCTTCCGTTTCCGCCGCAACCCCATTCCGTTGGAACAGGTGGAACCGGTGGAAGACATCGTCAGACGGTTCGTCACGGGAGCAATTTCTTTCGGAGCGATCAGCAAGGAGGCTCACGAAGCACTGGCGCTGGCCATGAACAAGCTCGGAAGCCGGAGCAATACGGGAGAAGGTGGAGAGGATCCCGCCCGGTTCAGTGAAACGTTCGACGGCATTTCCCTGTCGAGCAAGACCAAACAGGTGGCTTCCGGACGTTTCGGTGTGACTACGGAATACCTGGTACATGCCGAAGAGATCCAGATCAAGGTGGCTCAGGGAGCCAAGCCCGGTGAAGGCGGCCAGCTTCCGGGATTCAAAGTAGATGAAGTAATAGCCCGTACGCGTCATTCCATTCCGGGCATATCGCTGATTTCTCCTCCGCCTCATCACGATATTTATTCCATTGAAGATCTGGCTCAGCTGATTTTCGATCTCAAGAATGTGAATCCCCGTGCCCAGATCAGCGTGAAGCTGGTGGCCGAAAGCGGAGTGGGAACCGTTGCGGCGGGTGTAGCTAAAGCCAAGGCCGACCTGATTGTGATCTCCGGTGCCGAGGGAGGTACGGGTGCTTCGCCGGCATCTTCGGTACGCTATGCCGGAACTTCTCCTGAAATGGGAGTGAGCGAGGCCCAGCAGACTCTGGTACTTAACAAGCTTCGCGGGATGGTACGTCTTCAAGCCGACGGCCAGTTGAAGACCGGACGCGATGTCATCAGCATGGCTCTTCTGGGAGCCGATGAGTTTGCTTTCGGAACCTCTCCTCTGATTGTTCTGGGATGTGTGATGATGCGCAAGTGTCATGCCAACACCTGTCCGGTGGGAGTGGCCACTCAGGATCCTAAGTTGCGTGAACGTTTCCGCGGACATTATGAGTATGTGGTCAATTATTTCCGCTTCCTGGCACAGGAGGTGCGCGAGTATCTGGCCGAGATGGGTTTCACCCGTCTGGAGGATATTGTGGGACGTACGGATCTGATTGAGATCGCTCCCCGTGAGGCGGGAAGCAAGGAAGCTCTGCTTGACTTCTCACGGATTCTATGCCGGGTAAATAACGATTCAGCCCTTTGCCATGTATCCGGTCAGTTGCATGAGATTGATCACGTAATGGACCGTGAACTCATTTCCGCCTCTTTTGCGGAACTGGAGAAAAGCGGAGACGTTACGCTGGAGTATACGGTGGCCAATACGGACCGTTCCGTAGGAGCAATGTTGTCGGGCGGAGTGGTCAGCCGTTACGGGCAGGCCGGACTGGGAAAACGGAGTCTTCACATCACCTTTCACGGGTCGGCCGGCCAGAGTTTCGGAGCCTTTCTCGTACCGGAAATCCATTTCCGTCTGGAAGGCGAAGCCAACGATTACCTGGGCAAGGGCCTGAGTGGAGGTACGATTACGGTATGTCCTCCGCGGGAGGCAACTTTCCGTGCCGAGGAGAATGTCATAGCAGGCAATACCCTGCTCTATGGAGCCACTTCCGGAGAAGTCTATATCAACGGTCAGGTCGGTGAACGTTTTGCCGTGCGTAACTCGGGAGCCGTAGCCGTGGTGGAAGGAGTAGGCGATCATTGTTGCGAGTACATGACGGGCGGATGTGTCGTCGTGCTGGGCTCAACCGGAAGAAACTTTGCGGCAGGTATGAGCGGTGGCGTGGCCTATGTCTGGGATCCGGACCGGAACTTCGACTATTTCTGCAACATGGAGATGGTAGAACTTTCCCTGGTGGAAGACAAGGCTTCCCGCGAGGAATTGCATGAGCTGGTGCGCAAACATTATTTCCAGACCGGTTCTTCGCTGGCACATTCCCTGCTCAATCATTGGGAGCGCAGCCTGGGCGAGTTTGTCCGTGTGATCCCCTTTGAGTATAAGAAGCGCTTGGCCGAAGCTTCACGGATGCGTGAAAGCCGGGAAGAGATGCAGAGTGTATATTGATGCCGGATGTCCGGAATTATAATAACCCTTTAAAATAGAAATCGATATGTGTGGAATTGTGGGTATATTCAATGTCAGGGAACAGACTCCCCAATGGAGAAACAAAGCTTTGTCGATGGCGCGCAAGATCCGTCATCGCGGTCCCGACTGGAGCGGAATTTATTGTGGAGGTACGGCAATTCTGGCTCACGAGCGTCTTTCGATCGTCGATCCCCAGAGCGGAGGCCAGCCTCTTTATTCGATGGACCGCCGGCAGATTCTGGCGGTCAACGGCGAGATCTATAATCACCGTGACATCCGCAAGCGGTATGAAGGACGCTATCATTTCCAGACGGGAAGTGATTGTGAGGTGATTTTGGCCTTGTATCGCGACAAAGGTATTTCTTTCCTGGAGGAACTGAACGGAATTTTCGCCTTTGCCCTTTATGACGAAGAAAAGGATGATTTCCTGATTGCCCGCGATCCAATTGGCGTGATTCCCCTGTATATCGGTTACGACGAGGACGGAACGGTGTATTGCGCCAGCGAACTGAAGGCGCTCGAAGGATATTGTCAGCGCTATGAGCCTTTCCTTCCTGGACATTATTATTCCGGACGCGAGGGAAAGATGAAACGCTGGTACGTACGTGACTGGATGGACTATGATGCCGTGAAGGACAACGGAGCTTCCGTGAGTCAGTTGCGGGATGCACTGGAAGAAGCCGTCCGCCGTCAGCTGATGAGTGACGTTCCTTACGGAGTTCTTCTTTCCGGCGGGCTGGACAGCTCCGTGATTTCGGCCGTGGCCAAGCAATTTGCTTCCCACCGCATTGAAACGGACGGAACCAAGGAAGCCTGGTGGCCCCAGTTGCATTCCTTCGCCATCGGACTGGAAGGTGCTCCCGATCTGGCGAAAGCGCGTGAAGTGGCCGACTATATCGGTACCGTGCATCACGAGATACATTACACCCTTCAGGAGGGACTGGATGCCTTGCGAGATGTGATCTACTACATCGAGACCTATGATGTTACGACGGTTCGTGCATCCACTCCGATGTATCTGCTGGCCCGTGTCATCAAGAGTATGGGCATCAAGATGGTGCTTAGCGGCGAAGGAGCCGATGAAGTGTTTGGCGGTTATCTTTATTTCCACAAGGCACCCGATGCGAAGGCATTCCATGAAGAAACGGTGCGGAAACTCTCCCGTCTTCATCTCTATGATTGCCTGAGAGCCAACAAGTCACTGGCCGCATGGGGTGTGGAGGGCCGTGTTCCTTTCCTCGACAAGGAATTCCTGGATGTAGCAATGCGTCTCAATCCCGAAGCGAAGATGTGTCCGGGAAAGACCATCGAGAAAAAGATTGTCCGTGAAGCCTTTGCCGACAAGTTGCCCGAGAGCGTAGCCTGGAGACAAAAAGAACAGTTCAGTGACGGAGTAGGATACAGCTGGATCGATACGCTCCGCGAGATGACCTCTCAGGCCGTAAGCGACGAGGAAATGAGTCATGCGGCCGAGCGTTTCCCCATCAATCCGCCGCGCAACAAGGAAGAGTATTATTACCGGAGCATTTTCGAGGAACATTTCCCCAGCGAAAGTGCAGCACGGAGCGTACCCAGTGTGCCGAGTGTGGCATGTTCCACCGCGGAAGCGCTGGCCTGGGACGCACATTTCAAGAATATGAACGAACCGAGCGGGCGTGCCGTGGCCGGAATCCACGAAGACGCCTACAAAGGTTGATAACAAGAGAGAGATTATGAAAGTGAAATTTACCAAGATGCAGGGGGCAGGCAATGACTACATCTATGTCAATACCTTCCTTTATCCGCTGGAAGAACCGGAACGCCTTTCACAGGAATGGAGCCGTCCGCACACCGGAATCGGTAGTGACGGACTGGTACTGATCGGTCCTTCGGAGGAAGGAGACTTCAGCATGCGGATTTTCAATGCCGACGGGTCGGAAGCCATGATGTGTGGAAATGCTTCCCGTTGCATCGGAAAATATGTGTACGAAAACGGTCTGACACAGAAGACCCGGGTAGCCCTGGAGACCCGTTCGGGCATCAAGATCCTGAATCTCCGGGTAAATGATGAGCGGGTGGTTGAATCGGTGACGGTAGATATGGGAATTCCCACCGGTATCACTCCCGTGGATCTGGGGGAGGGGTACGGGTATTCCCAGGGGATAGCCGTATCCATGGGAAACCCGCATCTGGTGATCTTCGTGGACCAGGTAAGTGACGTCCGGCTTTCCGAAGTCGGTCCGCTTCTGGAACACCATCCTTTGTTTCCCGACCGGGTGAATGTGGAGTTTGCTCAGGTGATTGACGGGAGTCATATCCGGATGCGTGTATGGGAACGCGGATCAGGCATCACCCTGGCATGCGGTACGGGAGCTTGTGCTACCGCCGTGGCCGCGGCCTTTACGGGGCGGTGCGGACGTGAATCGGACGTCACGATGGACGGAGGAACCCTTCATCTGCAATGGAATAAGGCCGACGGACATCTCCTGATGGGAGGTCCGGCAGGGAAGGTGTTCGACGGAGAAATAGAGTATGAACCTTCAAAATGAAACAATAGACTATGGCATTTGTAAACGAACACTTTTTACAACTTCAGGGAAGCTACCTCTTTTCGGAAGTGGCCCGCAAGGTAAAGGCCTTTGAGGCCGCCCATCCGCAGGTACGTCTGATCCGTCTGGGAATCGGCGACGTAACCCGTCCGCTTCCCCAGGCTTGCATCGAGGCGATGTGCCGGGCCGTCAGGGAACTGGCGGATGCCCGTACATTCCACGGCTACGGACCGGAACAGGGATATGACTTTCTGATCAAAGCCATTCTGAAACACGACTTCGAAGAGCGGGGCATTACTCTCAGTCCGTCGGAAATCTTTATCAGCGACGGAGCGAAGAGCGACCTGGGAAACCTTACCGAACTTTTCCGTCAGGATAATCTCGTCGCCATCACCGATCCGGTATATCCGGTGTATGTGGACAGTAATGTCATGTGCGGACGTGCGGGAGTTGCCGGAGCGGACGGTTTGTGGAGCAAGGTCACTTACCTGCCTTGTACCGGTGAGAACGGGTTTGTTCCCGAACTTCCCGATCATCGGGTAGATCTGGTTTACCTGTGTTATCCCAATAATCCGACGGGTACGACTCTCACCCGTGAGCAGTTGAAGAAATGGGTGGACTATGCCCTGGACAACGACGCGCTGATCCTTTTCGATGCCGCTTACGAAGCCTTCATCAGTGAACCGGACGTGCCCCATTCCATTTATGAAATCCCCGGTGCGGAACAGGTGGCCATCGAGGTGCGGAGCTTTTCGAAGACGGCCGGCTTCACCGGAGTACGTTGCGGCTATACGGTCGTACCTGAAAAGGTGACCGCACGCACGGAAGACGGCCGGCGGGTTGCCCTTAATCCCCTCTGGAACCGTCGCCAGTGTACCAAGTTCAACGGAACGAGTTACATCACCCAGCGCGGTGCCGAGGCTATCTACACTCCCGAAGGCCGCCGTCAGGTGGAAGAAACCATCGCCTATTACAAGGAAAACGCCCGCATCATGCGTGAAGGTTTCCGTGAGGCAGGTCTGACGGTTTACGGCGGTGTGAACTCTCCTTACCTCTGGCTCAAGGCACCCGAAGGAATGACTTCCTGGGAATTCTTTGATCATCTGCTTCACGAAATGAACGTAGTCGGCACTCCCGGTTCCGGATTCGGTCCCAGCGGTGAAGGATATCTGCGGCTTACGGCCTTCGGTCAGCGTGAAGATTGTCTGGAAGCCATGGAGCGGATCCGCCGGAAAGGATTTTCATCTGCCGGGAAAAGCTCGCTCTGAGGAAGGCCATTCATTGGAAGAATAAAGACAAAAATAGAATATATAGAACGGAAAAACCATTTTTGATTATGTCAAGATTAAGATTTAGCGTAGTAGAAAAGGCTTTTGCGGCTAAGCCAATCGAAGTAAAGACTCCTTCGGAACGTCCGGACGAATACTTCGCGAAACATGTTTTCAACCGCGAGAAGATGTTCAAATATCTTCCGACTCCCGTATTCAACAAGCTGGTAGATGCAATGGATAACGGAGCTGCTCTTGACCGGGCTACGGCCGATCAGGTGGCGGAAGGTATGAAACGCTGGGCCATGGAACAGGGTGCCACACACTACACCCACTGGTTTCAGCCATTGACCGAAGGTACGGCCGAAAAGCACGATGCCTTTGTGGAACACGACGGAAAGGGAGGCATGATGGAAGAATTTTCCGGCAAATTACTCGTCCAGCAGGAACCGGACGCCTCTTCCTTCCCGAACGGCGGAATCCGCAACACCTTCGAAGCACGCGGATACAGTGCCTGGGATCCTTCTTCACCTGTTTTCGTGGTTGATGACACCTTGTGCATTCCTACCGTTTTCATCGCCTATACCGGTGAATCACTTGACTATAAAGCTCCTCTGCTGAAGGCTCTTCATGCCGTCAACAAGGCCGCCGTTGCCGTATGCCGTTATTTCGATCCGGAAGTAAAGAAAGTCGTTTCCTATCTGGGATGGGAACAGGAATACTTCCTGGTTGACGAAGGTCTGTATGCTGCCCGTCCCGACCTGTTACTGACCGGACGTACCCTGATGGGACACGAAGCATCGAAGAACCAGCAGCTTGAAGACCACTATTTCGGAGCCATTCCTGCCCGTGTGGCCGCCTTTATGAAGGATCTGGAAATCCAGGCACTCGAACTGGGTATTCCTGTCAAAACCCGTCACAACGAGGTTGCTCCGAATCAGTTTGAGCTGGCCCCGATCTACGAAGAATGTAATCTGGCCGTTGATCACAACATGCTGATCATGTCACTGATGCGCAAGATTGCACGTTCACACGGATTCCGCGTGTTGCTGCATGAGAAACCTTTCAAGGGTGTCAACGGTTCGGGCAAGCATAACAACTGGTCACTGGGTACCGATACGGGCGTCCTGCTGATGGCTCCGGGAAAGACCGCCGAAGAAAACCTTTGTTTCATTACGTTTGTGGTCAATACCCTGATGGCCGTTTATCGCCACAACGGTCTGCTTAAAGCCTCTATCATGAGTGCCACGAATGCCCATCGTCTGGGAGCCAACGAAGCACCTCCTGCCATCATCTCTTCTTTCCTGGGAACTCAGCTGAGCAAGGTGCTCGACCACATGGAAGAAAGTGCCGCCGACGAACTGGTGAGCCTGGGAGGAAAGCACGGCATGAAGCTGGATATTCCCCAGATTCCGGAACTGCTCATTGACAATACCGACCGTAACCGTACTTCACCTTTTGCTTTCACTGGTAACCGGTTCGAGTTCCGCGCCGTCGGGTCGGAAGCCAACTGTGCGAGCGCAATGATTGCCCTGAATACCGCAATGGCCGAACAGTTGACGGATTTCCATCAGGAAGTAGAGCGCCTGATCGGAGAAGGTGAGCCCAAGGTTTCGGCCATCATCCGGGTACTCCGCCGTTACATCAAGGAATGCAAACCTATCCGTTTCGACGGCAACGGTTATAGCGAGGAATGGAAGGCCGAAGCCGCCCGCCGCGGACTGGATTGCGAAACGAGCTGTCCGGTGATCTTCGACCAGTATCTGACTCCCGAAAGCGTACGGATGTTTGAATCTACCGGCGTAATGACCCGCAAGGAACTGGAAGCCCGCAATGAGGTGAAATGGGAAACCTATACCAAGAAAATCCAGATCGAGGCCCGTGTGCTGGGCGACCTGGCCATGAACCATGTGGTACCCGTTGCCATTGAATACCAGACACGTCTGATCGACAATGTCTATAAGATGAAACAGCTTTTTGCCGAAGATGAATCAGCCCGTCTTTCTTCTGAAAACGTGGCCATCATCCGTGAGATAGCTGCCCATACGGCTTACATCAAGGAGCATGTAGATGCCCTGATTGAGGCTCGCAAAGTGGCTAACCGGATTGAGACGGAACGCGAAAAAGCCGTAGCTTATCACGATACCGTGGCTCCGATGCTGGAGGAAATCCGCTATCACATTGACAAGCTGGAACTGATTGTCGACAATCAGATGTGGACTTTGCCGAAATATAGAGAACTGCTGTTTATACGATAAGCCGACAGGAATAAACTCTGATCTTTTTTACATGACTGTTGGTGTGGGGGCAGGCTGTTGTGAAACAGTTTGTCCCTTTTGTGTTCTTTCTTTCCGGCCTGAGAGTGCTGGACCTCTTTCCTCTGCCTTGTTTCCCAACAAATCTTAAAATACCCCGGCCGTAGCGAACCTTTACTTTCCTTTGGAAGTTGTTTTCTTCATCGGTAAATGTTTCAAATCTGAATATCTAAAAAAACGCCCATGAAGATCTCCGTGCTAACCTTTGTCCTCCGTGCAATCCTTGTAGTTGCCATTTTTGTATGTGGATCGTGCAGTACACCCTTTCCCTCGGAATCATCAGGTCCGGCAGGTTCCGGATATGTGAAGTGGTCCATTGTTTCCGATCTTTCACGGGCCCGGCTTGAGACGGATGGTAGGGGAGAGTTCGTTCCGGGCGATACGATTGTGGTCAGTGCCCACAATGTCACTTCCGGTCTGGTCCGCCGTTATGTCCTTCATCTGGAATCCGATGGCTGGAAGCCGTTTGTTCCCTGGAGTGAAGTGGGAAACGGAGAAGTGATTTTTACGGCCTGGCATACCTCTCCTTCCGGAAGGCTGGTGAATGATGCCGGAGATTCAGAGTCCTCTTATGTCCACCGGATCGAGACACAACAGGACGGTGAAGGATATCTTCGTTCGGATCTTCTGGTGGCACGGACACATGTACACGCGGGCGAAACGGTAGCTTTATGTTTCGGACATGCGCTTCACCGGTTGCGTATCCGGCTGGAATCTCCCGACGGGTCTTTCGACGGGCATCAGATTGCCGCCGGAGAAATCAGAGTCCGCACAGCCTGCCGGATTCCTTTCGATTTGTCGGAAGGAACATCGGGCGAGCCTGCCGGATATCAGTGGGTCACTCCGTTGAAGGAATCAGACAACACGTGGACTGCCCTGTTGTGTCCTCAGGAGGCCGGTGACCTGCGTTCTGAGGATTGGATACAGATTCGCATCGGTGACAAGGAACTGGCCATGCCCTTACCGGAGTCGCTGGCAGGGCAGCCGTTGGAGAGGCTGGAAGCCGGAAAGGAGATTGTTTACCGCATCCGTCTCCGGAAAGAAGCAGAGCCTGATGCTTTTTCCGGAACTACTCGCTGGGTGTATGGCATCAAAGAACCGCTTCCTGAACAATGGAATGCCGACCATACCCAGCTGAAATGGACGGATGGTTGCGGGTGGTTTGACTGTAACAAGGTGAATCCGTCGGGGATTACTTCCGGAGATGACGGACTGATGTGCTGGGCAGCTTCAGCTTCAAATCTGATTCATTGGTGGCTGGCACAAAATGCCGGTACGGAAGCTGTCAGGGCTTATCAGGGGCCGGAGGCGGTGCCGTCCGACATGTTGCACAGTCAGGTTTTCCAGCTTTACAAGGATCATTTCCCCAACCGGGGAGAGTATCCGTTGAAAGCCGTCAACTGGTTCTTTAACGGAGTATTCCAGAAGCGGATTTATGAAACAGATCCCGTGGATCCGTCTGCCGGCTTTTTCCGCCCCTGGCTGGGAACGAATTCTTTGGGAAAAGAATACTTGAATTACGAATTGACGCGTGATGGGTTCAATCGTATCGTCAAGCATGCATTGTCTTCCGGACAAGGTATGATGTTCGTTATCAATCTGGGTAAAAACTGGTCAACGCATGCCGTTACCCTATGGGGCGTTTCATTCGACGAATCGGGGCTGGCAGATACCTTATATATGGTGGACAACAACGACGGACGCTATGATGCACGCGGCACGATCCGTGCCATGAAGGTGAAATATTTGCCTTATTCCAGTTCGAATTCCGAACTTTATCCCTATGTGCCCAACAGTCTGGGTGATTTTACCATCCGCATAGAATCTCTTTGTACGTTAAGTTTGGGCCGGGAATGGATAAAATAGGCCATTGCGTAACTTGCCAGAAAATAGAAACTTATATATCCGGGAAAAACGCCGAAACGTTTTCATTGATTCGTTTCGGCGTTTTCATTAAAAGCCCGAAACGTTTTTTTAAAAGCCCGAAGCCTTCTGGAAACCCTGCCGGATCGTGCGGTCGTTGGGGCCGGATCGTGCGGTCGATTTTAAGGGTTGGAATTTTTGATTATTTTTGCAAGGATAATCGGAATCTCAATCATGCGGCAACGGGCCATAAAGAACTTTTTTCGTCCTGTGAACTCACGGATGAAAATACTGGACCTGATTATAATAAGACCGGGGTTTGTATTTGAGATCAATGAAGCCGGTTCTGCTTTTATTGGTTTGGTTGGGCCGTGGACATTGCAATCAATTTGAGATTGATAAGGAAGGCTAATAAGAATTTTCCTTCTGCTTAAACGATTGAAACAAAGAATTAAATGACAGATTACAACCTAAAAAATAAACACAATGAAATTATTAAGTATTTGAATCCCGTATTTTCCATTTACACAAAATATTTTATAGTGCCGAAGAAAGGAGTAATCCAATAGCATTTTTTACTCCTTTCTAATAGTAGAGTAGACTACGACAATTTAATCCAGCAACAATTGCTCTTTATTATATATATAACATTTTTGCGTAACAAAATCAAAACAAGTGAATTTTTGTTGTGGGGATACTCCTATTACACATAATACAGATCTATCTCTACGTCTCCTTACGTAACTTCCAAATTGAGGTCTTTTCTGAGTTACATATTTACTTTGCTGAAAACCAATTTGTTTTAAGATATTACACAATTCTTTTTGCGTATCTGTAAGATCAGCTATTATATCATCATGTACATTATCTATCTTATATATATTTGAATTTACTTTTATGTTTTCTACTGATTGTAAATTTCTTTTACCAACCAAGCTGTAAACTTCTTGTGCTATATTCTCTGCACTAAAAAGAATACTTATATCAAATAAATTATGCAACTTAATTGATAAGTTCCAATACTGAACATTATAGACCTTAGGATTGTTACGATAACGCAAATCAGGTGTTCCATTCAAACAAGTATGAAGCCAAGTTTCTTTTACTTCACCATAATTTATATTACTATCCAATTGTTTTTCTAATAGATGTATTTGTTGAATATCAGCACTTATATGAGAATAATTAATTATAGCAAAGTCGTTTTTAGTCGTTACTATTAAAACTGAATCATAAAAAATAATTTGAAAAGTCTTGAAATTAAGTGTTAATATACTTGGGATATCAAATTCAAAAAAAACTTTATGATTTCGCTCAATAACATACATATTTTCTGCATAATAATTATTATATACAGGACTAAATACACATTATTGTTTTTTGGCAGAGTAATCCGATTATGTTCGTATTGATGTATTATTTCTCGTAAGTTTACTACTGCTATCTCTTTTTTCAAAGTTAATTTTTTGATTTTATCTTCTAAAGTATGTGCTTTTTTAGATAGTATATTTCTTATAGGAGTAATAAAACCTATTAAGGATGACAAAGTGTTAATCCTTTTAAGTTTTTTATTAGTATCAGCTATAATTGATTCAATTCCTTCATTAGTACTAATTTTGTTCCTATAATTTTGTTTTATATATTCATATTCTTTATCAGTTAATCTAGAAAGAGGTATTATTTCGTCAATGCTAAAATCAATCATTGTATTTATAACCATAGAACAACCAAAACTAATCAGAAATATCCGAGTGTAAATCTTTAATTACCAGCATATTCTAAAATTTAACACTTTTCGGTTGCCATTTGTCGCTTCCCAAATTTCCACATATTTTTGAGACGTATTTCTGACGTGGAGAATTTGCGGGGCTTGTTTTTTGTCACACCGTGCAGACAGTTGACAAGGGTTTACAACCGTTTACGACAAGCGACAATAACCGCCCCGATATGCGGAAACAGTCACACTGTGTAGAAAAGCGACAATGGTTGACTTCCGTTCACATCCGTTTACCATTTCAGAGATATAGGATTGAAGAAATGAACCATTAAACGATAAAACGGTATGAAAGCAACCAGAAAATGCAGTTTTTGCGGCAAGTCCTTTGTAACCCGAAGCGGTATGCAAAGATATTGCAGTGAGGCTTGTCAGGCAGAAGCCAAACGAGCCAGAGTGATGCAGAAGAACAACCTCTTCAAAGTCGCCCAACCCTTGATGGAGATACAGCATCAGGAGTATCTCACCTTTTCCAAAGCAGCCATCCTCATGGGCTGTTCCCGACAGTACATTTACAAACTTGTAGCCATCGGCAAGCTGAAAGCCTCACGCATCAGCAACCGCATGGCATTCATCCGCAGAGCCGACATCGAGCAGATGTTGGAGGGCAATCCCTATCACCGCATCCTGCCCGGCAACACCTCCACACCAAGGAAATCATCTTCATCTTCCTTACCTGCCAAAAGAGAAAAAAGGGAAAAGGAAAGCGAAGAAGTGTTGGACTTCTATTCGGGCGAGGAGGTGATGTCCCTTTTTAAGGTAAAGCAGTCATGGCTTTACACTTCCGCCAAGCGTAACCAT